>Ga0209515_10005206_pt1 | contig 17028 bp, 9 predicted proteins | sample Subgroupgradi54m_FD_187454 | JGI IMG/M metagenome (GOLD analysis project Ga0209515, IMG submission 187454) | Subsurface groundwater microbial communities from S. Glens Falls, New York, USA - GMW60B uncontaminated upgradient, 5.4 m (SPAdes)... ...
GATTCAAGAGCTGACCGGCCGACTGCCAGGCCTTTTCTTCACTCTCGTCAAATGGCGGAGCCGACTGCGAGCATGGCCAAGTGAATCCGCCCACGCGTCCTTTGTAGCCGAGCCAGTAGACCCTCTTGAACGTTGTCTCAAGCCAGCGCTGTTTCTCGAACTCCTTCATGTTGTAACCGTGGACGTAGAGGATGTAATCTTTCTCGTCGTCCGTAGTCGGATTGCCCCAAGCGGGAGAGGCAGAGTTTGCGTTTTCCCGCACCACGGGCTGTACATCACTGCGGTCTCCGTCACCGCAACTCCACCGCTCAACAAATTCGTGCGGTTCTTTCAGCTCCATCCAAATACCAGGACCTTCGCCAATGATGTCGTAGGTTCCATCTCCTTTGGGTTTCAGAATGACGAGCTTGAGCTGGCCCTTGCCCGCTTTGCATCCCTCGAACAACAGATACGTCGTCGGCGCGCTGTCGCTCAGATTAGCGAACACCGATTGCGGCAAAACGAACGGCGTGCTGCCCTCGACAAGCCCGGTCCCCAGTGCCAACCCGTAGGCTGCGCCAGTCTGGTCGATCTGTTGGTGCGCCGTGGCCGGATCGGTCAGGTATTTCGTCCCTCCGTCGGCCTCTGCGTGTTTGAAAAGGCGTATCGCAGGATTGCCGCTGCTTACGTCAGTCCACTTTAAGCCCAAGCTCAACTGACCATTTTTGAGGGAGTCGTTCAGGCCCGACGTATAAATCAACAGTCGCGCGAAGTCCTCCAAGTCACGCTCGCAGTCGATGACAGAGTTGTTCCAATTCTGATCGCTCGCGCTGCTCACCGCCAAGTCGTCTTGCTCTTCTTCCTGAACAGCCAACGCACCGGGAATCAATGATGCCGGAGCCTGCATAAACCCCGGCAACTGGTCGGAATAGGTATAAACCTTGTTCCGGTCATCATCATCATTGAGCCAGAAGCGGAACGGATTGCCGACGGAGGTGGCATCGGAAGCGTCTTCACTGGCGAGCTTGACCGCGCCATCGCGGTTGGTGTCGACGGCGAGTTGGGGATTGAAGACCAAAAGAGGTAGTTGGATGCTGGCCACGATCATGCTGCCCCGGCTGATTTCCAGCACGAGGGGTTGGTCGCTGGCTCGCCTCGCTTCGATCAAGATGACGGCGCCGTTGATGGTCAGGGCGTAGTCGCGAAATGCCGCCGAGCCCGTATCGCCTTCAAACATATCCGTGCCGGCTGCCGTGATCGGCACGGTCGGGGCCGTGCTGGCGGCATGGGTGAAGTCGGGACCGAAGCCGGCCTCGGGATTGCCCCGGTAGCTGAAGGCCGTGGCTTGCGTGAGATTGGTGTAGACGAAGTTCAGGGCCTCATCGGCCTGCTTGAGTTTGTAGGTGAAGCCGTTGGTGGGCGACAGGAGCGTGAGGAACTGGCCGATGTCGAGGTAGACCGGGATGAAATCCTGGAGGTCGTCGACGCCATCCACCCGGCTGTTCAGATGGTCGGGGCCGCCGCCGGTTTCTTCCGGCGCAGCAGCATCGACATCGTCGTTCTGGTTGGGGCGGAACTGCAGGTCGGCGCCGAGCGCGCCCTGATCAGCATTGGCGATGCGTGGTGGTGTGATCGGGCTCACGGCGGACATGATGGCGCCGTCGTGATTGGTGTCCACGGACAAGGCACCCTCGAAGGTCAATATTTGGTATATTCCGGGCTGGGCGCCGAAGCGGCCTGCGGCAAAAGGATCGATGATGTGGGGCTGGGTCTCGATGGCCCCGGCGGTCACGGTCTCCGACAGAAAGGCATAGTCGGCGGGTTCGGTCGCGCCGTCGGGAGTGAAGGTTTCGGCCCAAGTGATCGTCCGGGCGAGGCCGGGCTGGATGCCGAGCTTGTAGCGGAGCTTGCTGGCCGAGGCTCCCTCGGCCGAGAGGGCGTAGTGAGCGGTCGCCTCGGTCGTGAGCTCGAATTTGTCGTCGCTGAAAGCCAGCGCGTTGCTTTCCGCCTTCAACTGGGAATAGGCGTTGGCCTGATCGAATTCCTCGGTGTGGGAAAGGTAGCTAATGGTCTGGCTCGCCGGCGTTGCCCCATGTCCGGGCGTGCCGGCAAGGGTCAGCTCGCCGATCGGGTAATACTCCCGAAGTTCCCCGACCTGGTTGTAGTAACTGGGGTGGAAGACCGCCGTGGTGCCATCCGGCTGCTCTTGCGTAAAGTAATAGGCCGTGCCCGGCAGGTAGCGGTAATCGACGTTGGGTGGATACCAGCGGAACCAACCGATGCCGCTCGAAGTTTGCGTCAGGTCGCCCGCATGAAAGACGACCGGGCTGCTCGAAGGAGCACCGGAACGGAAAAGACGGCCCGGGCCTCTGCCACTGATGGTATGGTGACGGCCGGTATTGGCTTCCGTGCCATCCAGAATAAAGGTGGGCAACCCCTGGGCATCCCAAGTGGTTTTGAGAGTGACCTGGCTGTAGTGAGCCACCGCGGTCCAGCCCGGCCCCGAATCCCCGAATATCGGCTTGATGATCTCGGGATGATTGGCGGCGTAGCCAGGATCGAAATTGAAGGTCACCGTGGTCTCACCTGCCTCCGCGGTTATCGCGGGCGTGTCCGTTACGGTCTTGGTGGTGATGGTCTGCGGGCTGCGCGCGACCCCGATCTTTTCCGCCTTGATGGGATACTGGGCGGAAAGTGAGGGCGGATTGTAGTCATACTGAGCCTGCCAGGTTTCGCCCGAATGGGTCACGTCGAGATCAAATTGTCCGGGTCCTGCCGGAGGTGGCAAGGTTTGCGCCCCCAAGGCAACCGCCGCGGCCGAGGCGGCAAGGTTCCACAAAAAAAATCGCGAGGTCCGGCTCATTCGCCACCTCCGCCGCCGTTGTTGCCGCCGCCACCGCCGTTGCTGCCATCGTTGGGTGGAGGCACCTCCGGGGCGGTGAGATAAACCTGAGCCAGGCCATTGGCATCGGCCTGCAGGAAGACCTCGTGGACGCGCTGCCCGCCGACGCTCACGAGGGTGTTTTTCCCTTCGATGTCTGGAACGCGGACGGTGACGGCGGCCGACGCATGCGGGGTCCCGTCGCTGCGGCCGACCCACACCAGGAGCCTGCCTCCCGGCAACAGCTCGCGATTGCGACCGAGGAGGGGAAAGACCAACAGGGTCGGAGGGCTGGGTGTATTGCTGGTGGGTTGGGGGAAAATGCTAACGAGGGTTTTCACCGGACCCTTGGTCCTGTTCCTGACGGTCAGCGTGTCGGCGCGGGCAATCGGCAGAAGGAGCAGGCCCAACAGCGCGCATAACCCGAATCGTCCAAGGCGCAGGAAAGGGAAAGAAGGTCGCGCGTTCATGGGGTTCTGATAAAAACACGGGCGATGCCGCCCGGTCCGGTGCGAACCTCGGCGGATCGCCCCACGGTCGGGCCGTCGGGCGTGAGCGCGATCAGTGACTCGCCCTCGTTCATCTCGAAAACAACGGGAGCGTTGACCAGGGGCGTGCCCACCTTGTCGGTGACGCGGACTGCAAGCACATTGCCGGCCCCGAGGTCAAAGTCTCCGCCGATGAAGGGCAGGATCTCGGGCTCGGCCCCGTTGTAATAGTCCGTCGGATCGGTTCCGCGGCGATATTCCTCCAGATTATCCAGGCCATCGCCGTCGGCATCGAGGGCGCGGTCGTCAGCGCGGGGATTGAAGCTGTGCTTGATCTCGTAGTCGTCGCGCATGCCGTCGCCGTCGGTATCGGGACTGGCGGGATTGGTGCCCGCCTGGACTTCCTGCGCCAGGGTCAGCCCATCCCCGTCAGCGTCGGCGTTGAGCACGGCGACTTCCTCTCCGACCAGTGGATTCAGGCCATGCGCGGTTTCCCATTTGTCGGAGAGACCGTCGCCATCGGTGTCGGCTCCGCTCAATTCGGTCGTGATGCGCGGATCGGTGCCGAGCTCCAGTTCCTGGGCCAGGGTGAGACCGTCCCCATCCTCGTCGGAATCGAAGGACACGCCGGGCTGGGCTACCAGCGGGTCGTAGCCGAGGACAACTTCCAAGGTGTCGGAAAGGCCGTCGCCATCGGTGTCGGCATTGTTGGCGTCGGTTCCGCGCTGGTATTCCTGAATGTTGGTGAGCCCATCGTGGTCGGAATCTTCATTGCTGTCATCCAAGTTGGGATCGAGGCCGTGTTGCTGTTCCCAGCCGTCGGGCAGGCTGTCGCTGTCGGTGTCGGCGTTGTTCGGGTTGGTGCCGAGAATGTATTCCTGGAGATTGGTGACGCCGTCCTGATCGAAGTCGCCGTTGCGATCGTTGAGGGCGGGGTTGAGGCCGTGAGCGGTTTCCCAGGCGTCGTCCATGCCGTCGTGGTCGGCGTCGGCGAAGAGGGGGTTGTCGAAGGCAACGAGCAGGTCGTCGAAACCGGTGGCGAGCGTCGGATGACCGCTCAGGCCGAGGCCGGTGAACGCCGTCGAGGTGTTGTCGATGAAGCCGAGATCGGCCGCGATCATCTGCCCATTGAAATATAGGTCCCATTGCTTGCTGGAGTAGTCGGCGCGGGCCGTCAACCGCAGCCAGTCCGTCGTCCGGCCGCTGGGGTCGAGAGCCGGGCCTTCCCCGGTCGGGAACCAGGTGCCGCCGCCCTCGCCGTCGCCGTTGAAAGCTTGCAGGATGCCCGTCAGGCTGGTCACGGTGAGCGCAACCCGCAGAGCGTCCGTCTCGAGAAACACGCCCTCCAGCGGCGTCGCACCGGCCGCCGGCTGGACGAAAAGGTCAACAAAAGTGACACTGGGATCAACGTTGACGAAAGTCCGGACGATGAGGGCCGGAGGTGTGGCGGGCGCGACCGAGACCGCCTGCTGGCCGGCATAGACGGGCGAGGTGACGATGTTCGCGGAGCCGTCCACGTTCCAGCTTTTCTGCCCGTTGAGCGGCCCGGGTTGATAGCCTTCGGCGGGCTCGAAGTTGGCGAGGAACGGCACGCCGTTGTCGGCGACGGTGACCGACACGGCGTCCGAGATCGTGGTCGTCCCGCCATTGTCGGTCGCCTTCGCGGTGAGGACATAAGTGCCCGAGGCCACCGGCGTCCAGATGAACTCATACGGTGCCGCGATATCTTCGCCCAGCTTGGCGTCACCGTTGAAAAATTCCACCCGGGCCACCGTGCCGTCGCTATCGCTCGCATCGGCCGCCAGGCTGATCGTGGCCGGAGCAGTGAACGACGCGCCTTCGGCGGGCGCGGTCAGCGCGACCGTGGGCGGGACGTTGGGCGCGACCACGGTGACTGTGATTGACGCGGAGTCGGTCGCCAGACCGGCGTTGTCTGTCGCTTGGGCAAGGAAATGGTAGGTGCCGGCGGCGAGTGCGCTCACCGTGAATTCAAACGGTGCCAGGGCGTCTTCGCCGAGTTTGGTTCCGTCGCGGTAGAATTCGACCTTGGCGACAGTTCCGTCGGGATCGGATGCCGCGGCCGCGAGGAGGAACGCCCCTGGGGCGTTGAAGGACGCTCCATTGAGCGGGGCGGTCAACGTGACGGCGGGCGGTTGGTTCACGGGGGCGTCAACGGTGATGCCGACCGCCGCAGAACTGGCGGTCGCCCCGAGATTGTCAGTGGCCCGGGCGGTGAAACTGTAGCTGCCGGCGGGCAGACCGCTGACGGCATGGGCATAGGGGGCGGACGTGTCTTCGCCAAGTTTCGTCGCGCCTTGGTAGAATTCCACTTTGGCGACAGTGCCATCGCTGTCGGCGGCCGCCGCGGCAAGGGTGAACCCGGCGGGCGCCGGGAAAGAGCTGCCGTTGGCGGGTGCCGTCAATGTGACCGACGGCGGCTGATTGATGGCGGCGGGAACCTCCAGCCGCAGCAGGCCATTGCCGTTGATCGTCAATCGGTCGGCGACGAGTCCACCGACGAGTTGTGAGCTGCCGTTGAGCGTGACCGTGCCGGCGGGTGCGGTCACATAGCCGTGAACGGACACGCTGCCGTTCAGAGTGAGGCCGCCATTGGCAATCCTGAGCGTGAGCCAGGCGGGATTCGCGGAAGCGCCAATGTTGCCGTTGGCTGATACGCTATTGGCGAGCGTGATGATTACTGGTCCGACCACGTCGAGCCGGCTGGAGCCATTGAGGGTGAGGTGCTGGAAATTATAGACCACAGGCGAGGTGGCACCAGCCACGCCGAGGGTGAAGCGGCTGTTGCCGTTGGCCGTAAAATCGCCGTAGGTGCCGGCCGGCACGGTGATCGCGCCAGCGTTGCCGTTGAGCGTGAGATTTTTCAGCGTCGCGAAATCACCCGGCGACTGGCTGGAGTTATTCAGCGAGACACTGCGCGTGCCCGCTGGCTGCGGCGGAGCGGCCACCACCGGCAGGGCGACTCCATCCGTGCGGCGAACGACATGCCCCAGGCTGGCGCCGCCATTGAGTGTCACCTTGTGATTGCTGGGTGTCGCCGAGCCCGTGCCGGCCAAAGTGCCGCCGTAGGCAGGGTTGCCATTTAACTGCACCGCCGGTGTGCCCGGCACGAACAAATCACCCGTGACGCTCGCATTGCCGTTGAGCGTCGTGTTCTCCGCCATCATCTGCTGGATCGAGCCCTCGACATCGCCGTTCAACGTCGGTGCATGGCGGATAAGCGCCGTGCCCGCTGGCGATTGCGCATAGGACGCCAACACCAACCAGAAACCGGCAAAGGCCAATGCACCCGCACGGGAAAAAAGCCTGAGCATAGAGAGAGGTAATACCAATTCCTGATAGGAACCGGACTTTTCACCCGAAGCTCGCCAAGGATCCAAAGGAGCTAACCGATTCAGAACGAACCGGCTTCGCGTTCTTTGCGACCTTGGTGTAAAGTCTCTTCTCATATCGTAATTGGTTTAAGACTCCCGACATTGGCCCTGACCTGCCGAAAGTCACTGCGGGGCAGTTCAAAACAGTCGCCGACTCGCAGCAAGCCTCAAAGCAACGAAATACTCTCTCACGTTAATTTAACAAGCTCAGGGAAAGCGGGGCTTTTCACAGCCGGATGGCCGAAAAAGCAACGCGTGCTTAAACTCGCGCCCGGGGGACCAGAGGAACGTTCAGAACGCAGGCTGAAAACATCCATCAAAGCGGGTCGCCAACGGTTGCGGATACAACCTCGTCGATTGTCGTGAGACCGGCGAGTACTTTGCGAATGCCGTCTTCTCTCATGGTGCGCATGCCATCCCGCCGCGCCTGATGGCGCAAGCGGGCGGCGGTAACATTGTCGTAAATCATAGCGCGAATGCCGTCGTGGACGAGAAAGATTTCAAAAATGCCCATCCGTCCCTGATAGCCGGTGCCCTGGCAGGCGGCGCAACCGGCGCCATGGGCGAAAGCGGCGCCCGCCGCCGCGGCCGCGGTGAGCCCGAGCGCATGCAGCTCGCGCGTTGCGGGCGTATAAGCGCGCCGGCACGCCGGACAAATCCGGCGCACGAGCCGCTGGGCGATGACCGATCGCAGCGCGGCCGCCACCAGGAAAGGTTTGGCGCCGATGTCGATCAGGCGCGTGAGCGCCGAGGGCGCGTCGTTGGTGTGCAGCGTGCTGAATACCATGTGGCCGGTCAGCGCCGCGTTGAGCGCGATCTCGGCCGTTTCGCGGTCGCGAATTTCACCGACCATGACAATGTTCGGAGATTGTCGCAGCATCGCGCGCAGGGCGGCGGCGAACGTCATGCCGATGCCGGGATTGACCGGCACCTGGTTGATGCCGGGCATCTGGTATTCGACCGGATCCTCGACCGTGATGATCTTGCGATCGGGCCGGTTGAGCTGATGCAGCGAAGCGTAAAGCGTCGTCGTCTTGCCCGAACCGGTCGGACCGGTGACCAGCATGAGGCCGTCCGGCGCGGCGATCTGGCGCTCGAACAGCTCCTGGTCGTCCGGCAGAAAACCCAGCTCCGGCATGCCCAGCTTCAAGCCCTCGCGATCGAGGATGCGCATCACGATGCTCTCGCCGTGCGCCGTGGGCAGCGACGACACCCGCAGATCCAGGGAGCGTCCGCCGGCCACGAGCTGGATGCGGCCGTCCTGCGGCACGCGCTTTTCGGCGATGCTGATGTTCGCCATGATTTTCAAACGTGAGATGACGGCCGGCTGCAGCCGATCGGGCAATGCGTCCGCCTCGCTTAAGACGCCGTCGATGCGGTAGCGCACCCGGAACCCCCGCTCGAGCGGCTCGAGATGGATGTCCGAGGCCCGGCGCTGGATCGCCTCCGCGATGATGCACTGGACCAGGTTGATGATCGGGGCGTCCCGCTCGCTCGCCTGCCCTTCCTGTTCGCCTGCAGCGGCGACCGGCACCTTGGCCGGGCGGTCCGGCTCAAATGCTTCCTCGCGCCCATACCAACGGTCAAGGGCCCGGCGGATGTCGGTGTCGGAAGCCAGCGCGGGCCGGATGGGCTCCCCCACCACCTGGCCGAGGCCGTCGATGATTTCGATCGCGAGGGGATCGGCGATGGCCACGCAGAGCGAGCCGCCTTCCCGGGCAAATGGCATCACATTGAGTTGCCGCACCAAGTCGCGCGGCACCGCCGCCAGGATCTCCGCGGGGATGGTCCGCGAGTCCAGCGTGATGAATGGCATGCCAAGCTCGTCCGCCCAGGCACGAACCGCCGCGTCCGGACCGTCCGCCCGCAAACTCCGCCCGGGGGCCATGGGGGTCGGATGATCGTCGGCTTTTGTCACGGCGTGGACCGATCCCGGCGCGGCGGAATCAGCGGTTGAGACTCATGAGGAACTCCGCGTTGGTCTTCGTTTTCTTGAGGCGCTGGATGAGCATGTCCAGCGAGTCAGCGGCGGGCACGCCTTGCATCGCGCGGCGCAGCGCATAGACGCGCAGCAGTTCGTCGGGATGGTAGATGAGCTCCTCCTTGCGCGTGCCGCTCTTGTCGATGTTGATCGCGGGGAAGATGCGCTTGTTGACCAGGTCGCGGTCGAGGTGGAGTTCCATGTTGCCGGTGCCCTTGAATTCCTCGAAGATGATCTCGTCCATGCGGCTGCCGGTGTCGACCAGCGCGGTGCCGAGGATCGTGAGGCTGCCCGCGCCCTCGATGTTGCGGGCGGAGCCGAAGAAGCGCTTGGGTTTCTGCAGCGCGTTGGATTCCAGGCCGCCGGACATGATCTTGCCGCTGTTCGCTGCCAGCGCGTTGTAGGCGCGGGCCAGCCGGGTGATGGAATCGAGCAGGATGACGACATGCTCGCCGTGCTCGACGAGGCGGCGGGCCTTTTCGATCACCATCTCGGCGCAGTGCACATGGCTCTCCGGCGTCTCGTCAAAGGTCGAGCTGACGACCTCGCCCTTGCAGTGGCGCTTGAAATCGGTGACCTCCTCGGGGCGCTCGTCGACCAGCAGGATGAGGAGCCTGGCCTCGGGCGAGTTGGCCGCGATGGAATTGGCCATGTTCTGCATCAGGATCGTCTTGCCGGTGCGCGGCGGGGCGACGATCAAACCGCGCTGGCCGAAGCCGACGGGGGTGATGATGTCGACCATGCGCATCGAGACATCCTTGGCGCCCTGCTGCTCGAGGATGATGCGCTGGAGTGGGTAATAGGGTGTGAGTTCCTCGAAAGGCTGGATCTTGGACACCTCTTCCGGTTTGCCGCCCATGACCTGGCGGATGGCAACGACCGCCGGGCAGCGATCCGTGCCTTGGGGCGGCTGCAGCTGCACCTCGACCGCGTGGCCCCGCTTGAGACCGAGTTGTTTGATGAAGATATCCGGCAGGTAGGCGTCTTCGGGATAAAGGCGGTAGTTCACGTCCTCATGCACGATGAAGCTCTGTCCGCGATCGGTCATGTCGATATAGCCGCGATCGTAGAGCGGCCGCTTCTGTTCGGTGATGGCGAGGAAAACCTGAGTGATAAGCTGGCGGCGGTTCGGCGCCCCCTCGAATTTCACGTCCATCTTCCGGGCGAAAGCGGTCAGATCGGCGAGATTCAGCGAATAGAGTTCATTCAGCCAGATCGGCTCCGTCTTGCCGCTGGAAATCTCGTCCGCGAGTTTCCCGATCATCTCGAGGCTTTGGAAACGCGCGGGGTCCGGCAGGTCGCCATAGTGGACCACCTCCCTGGGCGGAGCTGGCTGGAGCGGATGCTTGGGGCCTTGGAAATTCGGGTTGCCGCCCCATTTGCCGCCGCCGCCGGCGCCGGCGCCGCGGAAATGTTTGCTGCCGCGACCGCGCCGGCCGAATTTGCCGCCCCCACCGCCATGCGACTGGTATTGGCCGCCGCCGCTGCCGCCTTCGTCGTATTTGCCGTCGCCTTCGGGATGCGACGAGGGGGGCGGCGGCTCCTGGCCCCCGCCATTTTGGGCGGGCTGGGCAGGCTGGCTTTCGGCTTGGGGAGCCGGTTCGCTGGCTTGCGGCGGCGCCACGGGCTCGCGCTTCGGCGCCGGCTCGGATTCACGCGGAGCGTCCTCGCCCTCGACGGACTTCGTGGCCACCTTCTTGGTGGTGCGGTAGAGCCGGGAGCGCGTCGGGCGCTTGGTTTTGGCCGATTCGGCGGCTTCGGGCTTGGATGATTCCTCGTCGGAATTAGGGGGGACTGACATGTGGTTGGCCGTGGGGCCGGTCGGAGTGGAATTTCAAGAGGCGGTCTGCCATGACATTAACCTGTTCCCGCAAAAATTCGGTGGAACCGTCATTAAGGAGAACGTGGTCTGCCAGCTCGCATTTTCGGGCCAGTGGCAGTTGCTTGGCTAGGCGCTGGTGAGCGAGTTCCGGGGGAATGCCGCGCTGCTCCAACCGCCTCAATTGCGAGGCGGAGTCTGTGGTCACGCAGACCGTGAAATCAAACCAATTCTCCAGCCCTTTCTCAAACAGCAGCGGCACCTCGACCATGAACGCGGCGTTCCTCGCCTGACCGAAAATCTCCCGCCAGCGCGCCAGGACGCGCGGATGAAGCAATTCCTCGAGCCAGGTGAGCGCCTGCGGGTCCTGGAACACGATCTCCGCCACGCGGTCGCGCCTCAACGCACCATCCGCCGCCAGCACCGCGTCGCCCAGCTTCGCGCGAATGACGTCCTTCACGACCGGATCGGTCAAAAGCTCCTCACGGACCATCCGATCGGCGTCAAGTTGGCGGAATCCGCGGTCGGCAAACATGCCCGCCGCCGTCGATTTGCCGCACCCCATGCCGCCTGTCAGGCCGACGATCAAGTTGCTGGTGCTAACCATTCGTTTCGGCGCCAGACAATGGGCTTGCGGGATAGGGGGCAACCCCTATCTGCTGTTTGCGAATGGTTCCGCCGCACACCATTGACACTGGGAATCCCCTCGCGGTGGCCGCCGTGGTAAAGACAGCCTTTGGCGACATCGGGGCCAACGCCAGCCTTCCGCTGATCGACCGGCTGTTCGCCGACGTGACGGATATGTTCAAAGGCCGCTATCCGGGCTATCGCGGCATCGACATGTTCTATCACGATTTCGAGCATACGCTTCAGGCCACAGTCTGCCTCACCCACATCTTGCAAGGCCGCTGCCGCAGCGCGGACAAACCGGTGCTGGCGCCCCGCGATTGGGAATTGGCGCTCATGGCCGTGCTCCTGCACGACACCGGCTATCTGAAGGAAGCCCACGATACCGCGGGCACCGGCGCCAAATACACCATCGTTCACGAGCGCCGCAGTTGCGAATTCGCCCGCCAGTATCTCCCCCGCATGGGTGTCACCGAGACCGAGATCGAGGACGTCTGCTCGGCCATCATCTGCACGGGCCCGCAAAGCAAGATCAGCCAGATCACGTTCCATCGCGAGGAGGCACGCCTGTTCGCCTTCATCCTCGTCACGGCCGACTATCTCTCGCAGATGAGCGCCGCCGATTACCTGGAGGAACTGCCGCTGCTGTTTCACGAATTCACCGAAGCCTACGACTACGAGAAGGTCCCGTCCGAGAAACGGCCCCACAAGTCCGTGCAGGAGATGCTGGAGAAGACGCCGCGTTTCTGGACAAATTATGTAAGACCGATGCTCGACTTTGAGGCGGGCGGTGTGCATCGCTATTTGACGACAGCGGGCCAACCCAATCCCTATTTGCAGGCAGTCGATGCCAACATAGCCGAAGTGCGACGGCGGCTGCAGGTGGGAGTGGGCTAACACCAATCCTTATCCCAGTTCCCTGTCTCATGCTCGCGACCATCTGCTCGGCAGCATTGCTGGGCATTGACGCCGTGCCCGTCCAGGTTGAAGTCAACACGGGCGAGACTGGCGTGCCCACCCTCATCCTGGTCGGCCTCCCCGACGCCGCCGTGAAGGAATCGGAGGACCGCGTGTTCTCCGCGCTCAGCAACTCCGGCCTGCGGATGCCGCGCACGCGCACGACGATCAACCTTGCGCCCGGCGACCTGCGCAAGGAAGGCGCCATTTACGACCTGCCCATCGCGCTCGGCATCCTGGTCGCCACCGGCCAGCTCGGCTGCGAGCGGCTGGCCGACTACCTCATCGCCGGGGAACTCAGCCTCTCCGGCGCAACCCGCCCCATCAAGGGCGGACTCGCCATGGCGGTGCTCGCCCGCGAACTGCGCAAAAAGGCCATCCTGCTCCCGCCGCGCGCGGCGCAGGAAGCCGCGCTCGTCGCGGGCATCGCCGTCTACGAAATCACCTCGCTCGACCAGGCGAACCGCTTCCTCGGCGGGCAGCTGCAACTGGCGCCGGTGCCCCCGCCGCGCGCCGCGGACCCCGCCAACCGCGGCGGGGAGCACGAACCGGATTTCGTCGACATCAAGGGCCAGCATGCCGTGCGCCGCGCCGTGGAAATCGCCGCCGCCGGGGGCCACAACCTCATCATGATCGGCCCGCCGGGTTCCGGAAAATCCATGATCGCGAAGCGCATCCCCGGCATCATGCCGCAACCGACACTCGACGAATACCTCGACATCCTCCGCATCCACTCCGCCGCCGGGCAGACGATCGAAAGCGGCGTCCACTACCTCCAGCGTCCGGCCCGCGCCCCGCATCACACCATTTCCGATGTGGGCCTTTTGGGCGGCGGTGCCATCCCCGGCCCCGGCGAGATCTCCCTGGCGCACCACGGCGTGCTCTTCCTCGATGAGCTGCCCGAGTTCAAACGTTCGGCGCTCGAGGTTCTGCGGCAGCCGCTGGAGGATGGCCACGTCACGATCTCGCGCAGCGCGGGCAAGATCACCCTGCCCTGCCATTTCATGCTCGTGGCGGCGATGAACCCCTGCCCGTGCGGCTACCTGGGCGACACCAAGCACGAGTGCCGCTGCTCGCCGGCGCAGATCCAGCGCTACCGCGCCCGCATCAGCGGCCCCCTGCTCGATCGGATCGACCTGCACATCGAGGCGCCCGCCCTGTCGATCACCGAACTGCGCCACGACCAGCCCGGCGAGTCCTCCGCCACCATCCGCCGGCGCGTGGAAAACGCCCGGCAGGTGCAGCTGGCCCGCTACTATGGCACCCGCATCACCGCCAACGCCCGGATGCCCGTTTCCCAGTTGAAGAAATTCTGCGCCCTCGACGCCGGCCTCGGCGACCTGCTGCAGCAGGCGATGGAGCAATTGTCCCTCTCGGCGCGTGCCTACGACCGCATCCTCAAGGTCGCGCGCACCATCGCCGACCTCGCCGGCGCCGAGCCCATCGAGTCCCCCCACCTCCTCGAAGCCATCCAATACCGCAGCCTCGATCGCAATGTGTTCTATTGAGGGGGACCATTATGTTAATGTTTTCGCCGCTGCAGGAGGAGAAAACAGCAACAGAAGCGAAAAACCGATCCAGCCTAGCAACAGCGCGGTTATGTAGTTTAGGAGTGGCAGCGTCCAAATGCTCAAGAATGTCGGTGGGAGTGGCAGAGGCATGCTTTCCGGCGCATAAAAGCAATACCACCAAATCAGCATCAAGAGGACGGGAGGCCCGACGACGACCAGGCTGCGTCGTGGGTGGGGGCCGGACCAACGCCGTCTGCCATATGCAATTTGGGAGGTACACCAGCCGGCGGCTGCGAGCAGGACGATCCAAAGCATCACAGCGATTTTGAATGCTATATCGTTCACTAAGGTCGTTGCCCACACCTCCTCACTGGGCAGGGGATCACTTCCAGCATCCATTCCAAGAACCGTTTTCAACCAAAGCCTCCGGACGGCTACATTAAGCGCGCGTCCGCGTGAGGAGTTGCTGGCGATGACAAAGCCCTCCCGACGGGTGGTGTTAATGGTAAAGTGCGCGCACCAACCCGGGTTGCTGCCAGAATGCGATAGCAACGTGTCACCGCGGTCATCACTTGGATTTCGTTTCTTCTTGTCGCTGAAGGAACCTCCATAGCCGATGCCCGCGGGCAGTGGCGCAAGGATGGTCGCCACGGTTTCCGGTTGCAGTACCCCACGGCCTGCCGGTTCGCCATAAGGGCCAGATACCGCCGTTGCCACGAAACGAGCGAAATCAGGCACGCTGCAAATCTCGCTTCCGACCGCCTGACATCCAAGTTGCCTGTAGCCGATTTCTTCCTGTAGCTCTCCATAGGTCATCGGCGCAGCGTTCTCTAGCTCGCGTGTCCAGGTCCATTCCAGGCGGCGCAGCCCGAGCGGTTCAGTCACTTCGCGCTGCATAAACACCGCGAACGATTCGCCGGTGACATCTTCGATGATCATTTGCAGAATAACGAAGGCACTGTTGGAATACATTTTGGCCGATCCTGGTTGCCACTGAATGAATGTTGAAACTGCCGAACAGTTGGATTTGGTTTTTGCCTTCCAGCATCTCAACTAGGCTCGGCAAGCGGCGGCGTTGGTCGTAGTCGAGCCAACCGTTGTTCGTCAGACCCGCCGTGTGGCTGAGCAGACGTCGAATCGTCACACCTGAGGGATCAAACTGCGCAGAACGAAGCTGCCACCGTTTCATATAATGATTGGCCGGCGCATCGAGTTCCACCCGGCGTTGTTCCACTAAACGCATGATACCCCACATCGTGAGGATTTTTCCGTTGGAGCCGTGATTGAAAACCATTTCTGGCTGCATCGGCGCGCCGGTTTTCACGTTCGCCTGGCCGAAAGCCTTGGTCCAAATCACTTCACCATTGCTAATCCGCGACACCACCGCACCCGGGACGCTATATTTCACGAGAAGCTCCGCCATGCGCTCTTCCAGCGCGCTGCCGAAAGCGTCCTCGGGAGCAGCCGTGGTGTGGAGTGGAACGCTGAGGACAAACATGAAGACGCAAAAACGACTGAGAATGTCCGACGCTGGCATCGCCGGGACGATAGTCAGAGCCGTTTCCGAAAACCAACTCGAAACAAATTTATTTTTCGTGAGTCGGTAACAAGTGTGATATTTCTCGCCGACCTCGCCGGCGCGGAACGCATCGAATCCCCCCCCATCTCCTCGAAGCCATTCAATACCGCAGCCTCGATCGCAATGTGTTCTATTGAACACTCCGGCAGCGCCGGATCCTCGATCAGGCATTGAGTTCGGCGATATGAAGCCGCAAGCCGCGCATTACATGTGAATCGCTTGCCCGAGTGTGGCCAATGCCGCCTCGCCCAGCGCCTCGGAGAGCGTCGGGTGGGCGTGGATCGAATGGTGGACCTCGTCGACTGTCGCCTCGAGGTTCATCGCGAGGCCATACTCGGCGATCAACTCGGTCGCTTCGTGGCCGATGATGTGCACGCCGTAGATCTCGCCCGTCTTCGCGTCGGCGACGACCTTGACGAAGCCCTCCGTGTCGCCGGACGCGACGGCCTTGCCGACGGCCGTGAAGGGAAACTTGCCGACCTTGTAATTCAGGCCCTTTTCCTTCGCCGCCTTCTCCGTCAGCCCGGTGCTGGCGACCTGCGGCTGGCAGTAGGTGCAGCCCGGGAAATTGCCGACCAACTTCGGCTTGCTCACGCCGAACATGCCCTCGACCGCCTGGATCGCGCGGAACGATGCCACGTGCGCCAGCCAGGGCGGTCCCTGAATGTCGCCGGCGGCGTAGACGCCGGGCACACTGGTCTGGTAATCCGGGCCGACCTTCACGAAACCCCGGTCGGTCTCCACCTTCACCTTGGCGGAAAAAAGTCCGTCCAGCGCCGAAGTGATGCCGATGGCGACAAGCACCGTCTCGACCTCGATCTCGGTCTTGGCGCCGTCCTTGACCAGGTCGAGCTTCACGCTCTTGTCGCCGACGCGGATGTTCTCGCACTTGGTGCCGGTGTGCACGGCGATCCCCTGTTTCTCGAAGCTGCGCTGGAGCAGTTTCGCCACGTCCTCGTCCTCGACCGGGAGCACCTGCGGCAGCATCTCGATCAGCGTCACCTTTGTCCCGAAGGCATTGAAGAAATAGGCGAATTCCACGCCGATGGCGCCCGCGCCGATGATGGCCATCGACTTCGGCGGCGCCTTCGCCACGAGCGCCTCGCGCGAGGTCATCACCCGCTGGCCGTCGACCGGGAGGCCGGGCAACGCCTTCGGCTTCTGGCCGGTGCAAAGCAGGATGTTTTTGGTCCGGAAAAATTTCCCCTTGTTCTCGCCCTCGGTGATCTCGACCATGCCGGGGATCGTCACCTGCGCCTTGCCGGTGAAGTAGTCGACCTTGTTCTTCTTCAACAGAAACTCGACACCCTTGGCCATCTGGTTCGAGACGCCCCGGGAGCGTTCGATTACCTTGGGGAAATCGAACCCCGCGCCCGTCACCGTGAGACCATAGGCGTCGGCCTTCTGGATGGTGCGGTAAAGCTCGGCGCTTTTCAGCAGCGCCTTGGTCGGGATGCAGCCCCAGTTGAGGCAGGTGCCGCCGGCGCGCTCGAGTTCGATGCAGGCCACTTTCTTCCCCAGCTGGCCGGCGCGGATCGCACCGACATACCCCGCGGGGCCCCCGCCAATGATCACCAAATCGTAAATGGAATCGGACATGTTTTGTAGATGAAGGCCGACAAAGTCGTCTTAGCCTGCAGTCGGGTCAAATTGAAACTGGGTGTATTGCGATCACCCTTTGTCATTCTGCTCCAGTAGCCGAACGCGTGAGCGTTTGGCCGCGCCATCCCTAGCCCGCCCGACAATCTCAGATATCGATCACATCGTTCCCCTTCACCGGACCGGCGGGCGGCGCCGGCGGCTTGGGCCGCGGC
>Ga0209515_10005207_pt1 | contig 17024 bp, 18 predicted proteins | sample Subgroupgradi54m_FD_187454 | JGI IMG/M metagenome (GOLD analysis project Ga0209515, IMG submission 187454) | Subsurface groundwater microbial communities from S. Glens Falls, New York, USA - GMW60B uncontaminated upgradient, 5.4 m (SPAdes)... ...
CTGGCTCACGGCAGCTATATGGTCGATGAAAAACCAGTGGTGCTGAGCGACAGCCATTTACCCATGTTTATCGTTGGTACCGTCAAGGATCATGTCTCTCCCTGGCGCTCGGTTTACAAGACGCATTTACTGAGTGATGCCGAAGTGACGTTTGTCCTCACCAGCGGTGGCCATAACGTCGGTATCGTCTCCGAGCCGGGCCATCCGCGCCGCAGCTATCAAATCACCACCCGCCAGCCGCGCGATAAATACATTGATCCGCAGACCTGGCAGCAGATTGCACCGCGCCAGGAAGGCTCGTGGTGGCCAGCGTGGGAGACCTGGCTGTGCGAGCACTCCAGTGCGTTGACTGCCGCGCCCGTAATCGGCAGTGCGGAGTGGGGTGATGCGCCGGGGGATTATGTGTTGATGCGTTGAATGGAAATTAAAGGGGGCACAAATTAAATGGGGTTAAATTAAATGGGGTCAGACTCTAAATTAAATGGGGTCAGACTCCATTTAATTGCGCAGCTACCGAGCAATGTTGACCGATATCTCAATTAAATGGAGTCTGACCCCATTTAATTTAGAGTCTGACCCCATTTAACTCAACGCATGCGGCTGGTGCGCATTGAAATCAGCGAAACGTCGTCGTGGAACACCAGACCGCTGGCCGGTTGCAGCGATGCGGCCAGTATGTCGAAGCGGGTATCTTCAGTCTCTCCGTGCAGGAGAGACTGCACGCGCTCCAGGCCGACCTGGGTCGATTCGCGGTTGGCTTCGATCAGGCCGTCGGAAAACAGCATGACTTCTTCGCCGCGCTTGAGTTGATGCCGGATCAGGGTGCAGTCGATTTCGTCGTCGGTGGCCAGGCGCAGCGGCAGGTGTGTCGATTCGAACTGATGTCTGGTGCGCCCTTGTGCATCGAGCACCAGGATCGGGGGCAGGCCGCCGTTCCACAATTCCATGGTCAAGGTGGCCGGGTCGATACTGACGACTGCAGCCGAGACGAAACGATCCACCGGCATCAGGTTGCGCAGGCTCAGATTCATTTGCCGAACCATGGTGTCGAGCCCGACGCCCTTGCGCGTCATGGCGGTGAAAATCGACATCAGGGGAAAGACATTGAATGCGGCGGCGATGCCGTGGCCAATCGCATCGGCCAGCAATACGATGTAGTGGCCGGCGGGCGAGCGGCTGTAGAGCACCAGATCGCCACTGAAGTTGACGGCCGCCTGGTTGAGATAGCGCACGCAATCGTCCGTTTGAAAGGCGCTGTTCAACATGCGGTCGAGCACGTAGGCGCCGAGTTCGTTTTCTTCCTGAAGGATGTGCAGCGCGCTTTGGGTTTGTTTGACCTGTTCCTGTAGCTGGTGTTGCAGATGCACCTGGCGAAAGAAGGCGCTCAACTTTGCGGCAAGCAGTTTTGGTTCGATCGGTTTGGCAATGAAGTCGTCGGCCAGTTTCAGACTGGCGAGTTTCGATGGTTGATCATCGACGGCGGATAGAAACAGCAGCGGGATGGTGGCGCCATTGGGCAGTGCGCGAATGCGGCGTGCGGCTTCCAGCCCATCCATCACCGGCATGACGATATCGAGTAGCACCACATCCGGATCTTCTGCGGCAAACAATTCGACGGCCTCGGCGCCGTTCTCCGCGACGATGGCGATATGGCCGTTGCGTTTCAGACATTCGCACACCATCAGACGATTGATGCGATTGTCTTCCGCGATCAACACGCGCAGTGAGAGCGCGAGTGCTTCTGCGGTATTGGCGGCGGATGGGGCGGGGTCGCTCAACGCATGAACTCCAGCAGATTGCGATGAAAGGCGGCTTCGATGACGCCGCCCAGAAAGGGGAGTGACATCCACAGCGACCAGAAGCCGATCATCAGTGTGACGGGAAAACCGATCGCAAAAATATTCAACTGCGGCGCGGCGCGTGACAGCAATCCTAACGCAATATTGGAGATCATGATGGCGCCCACCATCGGTAGTGCGATATGCAGGCCCAGGCTGAAAATCGTGGCACCCAGCGTGACCAGTGCTTGCGGGTGAAATTGCCGCAACCCATCCACCGCGATCGGGGCGCTGGTAAAACTGTCGATCAGGGCCGACAGCAGGATCAGATGACCGTCGAGGGCGAAAAACACCAGCGATGCAAGGATGCCAAGAAAGCTGCCGATGATCGGCGCCTGCTGGTTGTGTTGCGGATCGACGAAAGTGGCGAATCCCAGGCCCATTTGAAACCCAACCAGATCCCCCGCTGCTTCAATCGCGGCGAAGGTGATGCGTACTGAAAAGCCGATTCCGAAGCCGATCAGTAATTGTTGCAACAGCAGCAACAGGCCGAGTGGTGAGAACAGAGCCTGCGCATTGGCGGGTGGCAGCAGAGGCGCTACGATCAGGGTAATCATGAAAGCCAGACCAACCCGTGCGCGCCGTGGAAAAGCGCGATGACTGAACACCGGCGCGGCCGTGAACAAGGCCAGCACACGCACGAACGGCCAGATGAAGGCGCTGAGCCAGTGGGCGATATCGACTTCGCTGAAAGTGAACATGGCAGGGCAGTGGGCGGTGGGCAGTCGGCAGTCGGCGGCAAGAGCGGCAGGGCCCGGTGTTACCGCCGACCGCCGACCGCAACCGCCGACTGCATCATCATCCAATCACAAAAGGAATATTGCTGAACAAGCGTTGCATGTAATCGGTCATCAGGCTGAGGATCCACGGGCCGGTCAGGATCATGACGAGAAATACCGCCAGCAGTTTGGGAATGAATGACAGCGTCATTTCATTGATCTGCGTGGCTGCCTGAAAAATGCTGATGAGCAAGCCGGTGAGCAATGCGGCCAGCAGCAGTGGCGCAGAGATCAGCAAAGTGATTTCAATCGCCTGCTGGCCGATGGTGAGAACGGATTGAGAGGTCATCATGTTTTGCATCCTTTAACAGCGGATAAAAGATTGTTAACACGGAGAACACGGAGAAAAACAAAAACAAGATCAAATGCACACCGCCAAGGCGCCAAGAAAAGCGCAACGTCTTGGCCGTTCTTGGCGCCTTGGCGGTATGTTGTTGTTTTGGCTTTTCTCCGTCCCACAAGGGGATTCCGACTTGCTACCCGCCAAGGCGGGTGCAAGATCGTATATGTCCCCCCGTGTCCTCCGTGGTGAAATATTCTCAACGCACAAAACTCGCCGCCAGCGAGGCGATCAGCAGATTCCAGCCGTCCACCAGGACGAACAACATCAGCTTGAAGGGCAGGGCGATCAGTACCGGTGAGAGCATCATCATCCCCATCGACATCAGCACGCTGGCGACCACCATGTCGATGATCAGGAAGGGAATGAAAATCATGAAGCCGATCTGAAACGCGGTTTTCAATTCGCTGGTGACGAAGGCTGGCACCACGACGCGCAGGGGCAATTGTTCCGGTTTCTCGATGCGTTCCTGCTCGGCCAGGCGCATGAAGAGCGCCAGATCGTTTTCGCGCGTCTGCTTGAGCATGAAATCCTTGATGGTCGGTTCAGCGCGCGCCAGACCTTCGTTGAAGGTGATTTGATTATTGGAGAAAGGCTGATAGGCATCGACATAGATTTTGTCGAACACCGGCGCCATCACGAACAGGGTAAGAAACAGGGACAGGCCGATGATCACCTGGTTGGGGGGCGAGCCTTGCGTACCGAGCGCCAGACGCAGCAGCGACAGGACAATGACGATGCGGGTGAAGCCGGTCATCAACAGCAGCACCGCCGGTAGAAATGACAGCGCCGACAGCACCAGCAGGGTCTGGATCGAAATCGAATAGGTGGTGTTGCCGCCGACACCGGGGCTGCTGGTGAGTGCGGGGATGCCTTGCGCCAGCGCAGTGCCAGACAGCGCCAGCAAGACCATGGCAAGCAGCACGCTGAACCATCGGGGTGTTGGATGACGTAAGGTTCGATTCATTTTATCCGTGTTGTCAAGCCCGCCTGCCAGCGGGTTGTTTCAGCGGCGCGACCCGGCTTGGCGATTCACTTAATGTCGCGGGTGTTCAAGATTCGGATCGCACTGCGCTTCCGTGCATTGCGCCATCAATTGCGTGGCGGGTGCGTTGGCGTTGTGCGGCAGCGTTGCGGTCGGGGTGGCTGAAGTGACGGTCAGCGCGTGGGCGCTGGCCCAGAGCAAGCCGAAACCAGCCAAGGTATAGGTCGCAACGTTCAGACGTGGGGATGCATTCATTTTTCGCTCCTGCGCAAGAGGTCTTTAAGTTTTTGAGCAAACGCCGTGTCGATTCCCGGCCGGGCGCTGCCATGGCTCTTATCGGCGTCCGGGGTGCACTTGCTGAGGGTATGCAAAGTTGAAATTTGTTGCGCGGTGACACCCAGTACCAGCCACTGGTCGGCAATTTCGATCACGACTATCCGTTCGCGGGTGCCGAGCGCGAGCGAACCGATCGGTTTGAGTAAGTGATTGCTCGCCGCATGCGGCATGCCAATACGCCTCAGAAACCATGCGGCCGCCAGAATCACTGCGAGTACCACGGCCAGACCAAGCAGCATTTGCAGCATGCTGCCAGCCGAGCTCGTGGGCGCAGGTACTGTCGTTGCCTGGGCCCAGGATTTGCTCGAATAGGCCGCGCACATCAGACCGGCCAGAAAGCCGCACAGACGCACCAGCAGGTTCGGTATCCAGCGCATCATTTGCTCAAACGGCGCAGCCGCTCCGAGGGGGTAATGATGTCGGTCAGGCGAATGCCGAATTTTTCATTCACCACCACCACTTCGCCTTGCGCGATCAGGCAGCCGTTGACCAGCACGTCCATCGGCTCGCCCGCCATGCCATCCAGCTCGACTACCGAGCCTTGCGCCAGTTGCAGGATGTGCTTGATGGGAATCTTGGTGCGGCCCAGCTCCACGGTCAGTTGCACGGGGATGTCCATCACCATGTCCAGGTCGTTGCTGCTGCCCGCGCCACTGCTGGGGGCGGCGCTGCCGGCAAATTGCTGGAATAGATCGGTGGCCGGTTGCGCCTGTGCGGCCGGTGCGGCGTCGGCTTGTTCGGCCAGGGCGGCGGCCCAGTCGTCGGCGGCCTGGTTTTGGTCCTCAGACATTGTCGTCTCCGAGAGAATTTTCCTGTTGCGGGATTGCCAGAATGTTTTCGATGCGAATTGAATATTGCGAATTCATCACGCCGTAGCGGCATTCAAACAGCGGCACACCATCGACTTCCGTGACGATGGTGGGTTTGATATCCAGACCAATGAAGTCGCCGGTCTTGAGGTTCAACACTTGGCCGACGCTGACGGTTTCGGTCGCCAGTTTGGCGATCAATTCGACGTCAGCCAGTTGCACCTGCTTCTTGAGCATGCGCACCCAGCGTTTGTCGGGCTCGGCATGGTCGCCCTGCATGCTGCTGTAGAGCAGATCGCGGATCGGTTCGATGGTGGCGTAGGGCACGCAGATATGAATTTGCCCGCCCGCCGAACCCAGCTCGATAGTGAAGGACGTGGCCACCACGATTTCGCTGGGGGTGGCGATGTTGGCAAACTGGGTGTGCATTTCCGAGCGCACGAATTCAAAACCCATGGGATAGACCGGTTGCCAGGATTTGGCGTATTCCTCCAGTACGACCGACAGCATGCGCTGGATGATGCGTTGTTCGGTCTGGGTGAAATCGCGCCCCTCGACGCGGGTGTGAAAACGGCCATCGCCGCCAAACAGGTTGTCGATGATGGCAAACACCAGACTGGGATCGAAAATGAACAGCATGCTGCCGCGCAGCGGCTTGAGCTGGACGATATTGATATTGGTCGGCACCACCAGGTTGCGGATGAACTCGCTGTACTTCAACACCCGTACCGGGCCCACCGATACTTCCGGGCTGCGGCGCATGAAATTGAACAGACCGATGCGGAACAGTCGTGCAAAGCGATCGTTGATGATCTCCATGGTCGGCATGCGACCACGGACGATGCGCTCTTGCCGCGCCAGGTTATACGGGCGTACGCCCTCATCGCCGCCGTCATCGGCCTGCGCTTCTTCCTCTCCGGTGACGCCCCGCAGCAGCGCATCGACTTCGTCTTGGGATAGGAATTCGCCGGACATGGAGTGTTGTGCCTGTCGATTACTGGATCACAAAGGTGGCGAAATGGACTTCGCGCAAGCCTTTCTCTTTATCCGAGTCATGGCCCTCTGGCAGTTTGCTGCGTGCCAGGGTGAGAATTTCCTGCGACAGTTGTTTCTTGCCTTCGGTGGCGCTTAACTGGGTCTTCGTCTTGCTGCTGAGCAATAGCAGGATGTGACTGCGAATGATCGGCATATAGACTTTCAGTGCTTCACCGGCATGGACATCCGACACTTCGAGGACGACACCCAATTGCAGGTAGCTCGCATTCGCGCCATCGTTCAGATTGACCGTGAAATTGTCCATGGGGACAAACACGGGGGGGCCGGAATCTTGTTTTTTTTCTTCATGCTTGGGTGCGGCCGGGACTTCACCGCCAGCCAGTTTGGCCGCCTGCACCTGCTTCATGCGCAACACCAGAAAACCCGCGCCACCGCCGATCAGCAGCAGCGCCGACAGGCCGATGATCAAAAATAGTTTGGCCTTGCTTTTTTTCTTGGGCTTGACGTCTGCGCCGTCATCGGCGGCTTCCTGCGCGGCTTGATCCTTGGCCATAGAGTGTTCCAGAGGGATGGATGAGTGAATGATTTGGTGAATTCATTGTGATGCAGAGGTCACAAATCCAAACGGGCAAATAGCTGGATAAATCGGGGTCTAATTACGGTCGGCGGTTGCGGTTGACGGTCGGCAGCAAAACGGTACGGCCTGACTTTTCCGTCAACTGCCGACCGCAACCGCCGACTGCATCAAGCGTAGGTATCCAGCAACCCGCTGTTGTGTTGTGCGCTGTTGAGGGGGCGGGAGAGGGTGATGGGGGTGTCATCGCCAACAGGATTGATGCTCTGGCCGGACGATGCGGATTGTTGCGATGACTGTTGCGGTTGTTGCTGTTGCTGCATCAGGGTTTGCTGGCCCACCTGGGCATCGGTGAGGGTGATGCCAGATTGTCCGAGCAGTTCGCGCAGACGCGGCAGGGCCTGCTCCAGCGCCTGACGCGTGTCGGCATGCGCGGCGGTGAAACTGATGCTCAGATCCTGCTGGTTCACGTGCAGCTGGATGCGGATCGGCCCCAGCTCGGCGGGGTGCAGATCAATCTGCGCCGATTGAAGTTTGTTGCCGATGGCAAATTGCACGCGTTCGGCCGTGGCTTCGGCAAAGCGCGGTGAATGAATTTCGACTGGCAAGGTGCCTAACTGCACCGGTGTTTGATTGCTGGCAGGCGCTGTCAGCGGGAGCGGATTGATCGGCGCGGCTGGGGCGGGCTTGGCTTCTACGTCAGACTTGACCTCTTGCAACATTTGCGCGGCAATCTGTTTTCCGAAGTCGCTATTGGCTGAACCGGCTGGGCTGGCGGCAGGTTCGCTGGCTGCATTCTTCAACATCTCCTGCAGGGGATTGGCCGGTGGCGCAGCGTTGTCGCTTGCAGCACGCAGTGCGCCAGCCTGGGCGCTGCGCAATGCCGCTGCGGTGGCGTTTTGGGTGGCGCCGGGCGTGGCGGTTTGATTGCCGTTCTGTGCTGCGTTGAGCGCGGCACCGATTTGTTGCAAGGCGAAATTCACCGCATCGGCAACCGGGTTGCCGGAGGTGTTCGGCGTGATGTCACTGTCTGCCTCTGCGAAACTTTTTTCGTTCAGTGTTTCGTTGCCGAACGCAGCCTTGATCTTTTTCGAGAGCAGGTCGCCGAACGCGGTCGCACTGGTTTTGCCGTCGGCCGGGGCGGCGCCCCTGTCGGCAGAGGCGGTCGCGGTGCTCAGTTCGCCGGCACTGCCGGTGTTCAAACTGTCGTCATTGGCGTGCGCGCCAGCATTGTTCTTGGCGGCGTTCTGGAGTGCGGGCAGGGCCGTGGTGGGGGTGCTGGTAATCGTCATGCGCGTATCCTCAATTGATGCGTTTGGCCTGACTGCTGCGTGCTGCAAATTCATCCGTCAGTTTTTGCTGGTGACGGCCCGCCTGTACGCTCAAACCATCCTGACGGCGCTGTTCGAGGATGCCGAACGATTTCAGTTTGCGTTGCGACTGTTGCCACACCTCACGCGCCGCTGCTACATGGGATTGCCAGTGGGTCAACTCGCCGCGCTGCTGGTCAATGGCATCGGACAGCTTGCCCAGAAACATGCCGAAATTCTGCAACTCGGTGCTGTCGATGCCTTGCTCAACATTGCTGCACAGCCGCTGCTGGTACTCGGTCCGATAGCCCAGCAGCAGGTTCAACTTCTGTTCACTCTGGCGCTGATTGGCAAGCAGGGCCGACAGCTTGCTGGCCGCTTCATCGGCTTCCTTCTGAGCCAGTTCGATCAACAAAGGCAACGGGCTGGCGGTTTTCATTTCTTCCTGGGCGACGCGATACGATTGTTAAAGTCTTTAAAACTATTTTCACCACGGAGAACACAGAGACAAACAACGGCAAGATCAAAATCTTCACCGCCAAGGCGCCAAGAAAAGCACAGCGCCTTGGCCGTTCTTGGCGCCTTGGCGGTGTGATGTTGTCGTTGTTTGTCTCCGTGTTCTCCGTGGTGAAAAAGCTTTTTACCTCCCCGCCGGAAACAACAGCTGCAAATGCGCCAGGCTGCTGGCCATGTCGGCAGCCTGGTTCATGTCTTGCTGCAAAAACTCTTCCAGTTGCGGGTATTGCGCGATGGCGCGATCCAGATGCGGGTCGCTGCCGGGTACGTATGCTCCTACACTAATCAAATCGCGGTTCCTTTGATACTTTGAAAAGGCGGCTTTTAACTGCTTTGCTCGATGGAATTGATCGGCCGGGACGATATTGTGCATGGCACGTGAGATCGAAGCCTCGATGTCGATGGCGGGGTAATGCCCGGCCTCACCCAGTGCGCGCGACAGTACGATGTGGCCGTCGAGAATCGCGCGCGCCGCGTCGGCAATCGGATCCTGCTGGTCATCGCCTTCGGTCAGGACGGTGTAAAACGCCGTGATGGAACCTTTATCGGTGGCGCCATTGCCGGCCCGTTCGACCAGTTGCGGCAGCTTGGCAAATACGGAGGGCGGGTAGCCTTTGGTGGCAGGTGGCTCGCCGATCGCCAGTGCGATCTCGCGTTGCGCCATTGCGTAGCGGGTCAGCGAATCCATGATCAGCAACACATTCTTGCCCTGATTGCGGAAATGTTCGGCGATCAGTGTGGCGTAGGACGCGCCCTGCATGCGCATCAGCGGCGGCGAATCGGCGGGGGCGGCGATGACCACCGAGCGCGCTAGCCCTTCGGGCCCGAGAATCTGTTCGATGAATTCCTTCACTTCGCGGCCACGTTCACCGATCAGCCCGACCACGGTGACATCGGCGGTGGTGTAGCGCGCCATCATGCCCAGCAGCACACTCTTGCCGATCCCGGAGCCGGCGAACAGGCCCATGCGTTGGCCGCGTCCGACGGTGAGGAGCGTATTGATGGCGCGCACGCCGACATCCAGCGGCACGCGAATCGGCTCGCGCTCGATCGGGTTGATCGGGCGGCTTTGCAGCGGTGCGTTGCGTTCCGCTTGCACGGCACCGAGACGATCCAGCGGCCGCCCGGCGCCATCCAGCACGCGACCCAGCAACCCGGTGCCGACCGGCAGATGCTTGGTGCGGTCTTCCGCGCGCCGCCAGGGGTGGGAAGGGCGGCCGTATTGCGGGCTGGCGTGATTGACTTCCTGCGGGATCACAATCGCCCCCGGCGTGAGACCATAAATTTCCGAAGCTGGCATCAGGAACAGACGGTCGCCGTGAAAGCCGACGACTTCGGCTTCCGAAGGATTCATGCCTTCCTGATTGATGGTGCAAGTGGAGCCCACCGGCAAGCGCAGTCCCACGGCTTCCATCACCAACCCCGCGACGCGGGTCAGGCGGCCATGCACTTCAAATGGATGAATCGCTTGCAGGTGGGTGTTGCAATCGTTGAGATAGCGTTCCAGCAGGACGCGCTCGGGAACGTGGCTTTCTTCGCGGTCGGCGGCAAGGTCAGACATCGCCATTGACTTCATCGCTGACCGGGTTGACCGTCAGTTCGCTGGCTGGGCTGTGCCAGGGGAGGTTGCGGCCGAGTGCGTTGACCATGCGGCTCCAACGCGTTTCGATGCTGGCATCGACTTCGCCATGGCTGGTGTTGATCCGGCAACCACCACGTTGCACGCGTGCATCTTCGATCACTTTCCAGCCGCCTTGCTTGAGTTCGTCCACCAGATGTTTGCGGATCAACACAGCATCTTCGGGATGCACCATCAGATGTGCGTGCGAGCCGTTATCGGTCAGGGTGTCGATCGCTTCATGCACCACCGGCAAAATCACTTCCGGCCGGGTGGCGATTTCCTGCCGCAGGATATGGCGCGACAACTCCAGCGCCAGATTGAGCAATTGATTGGCGGCTGTGTCATGCAACGCATGCCAGGCAGCACTGCCATGCTCCATCAGTTCATGAATCTTGCGTAGTTCATCCTGCAACTGCGCCTGCCCGTGCGCATAACCTTCCGCACGCCCCTCCTCGACTGCACGTGCCTGCAACTGCTCCAGATCCAGCGCACGGGTCTGCACCGGAATATTTCCGGCGGCGGTGTCGATCTGCTTGGTCGCGCCCTTGGTCTGCTTGAGCGAACCCCATTCCAGACGTTCGTAACGCTGCAACTGTTCGCGCGAGATGAAACGGTTACTGGACATGGTAGGGATTGCGATTTTGGTCAGGCAAAGAAAAATTATTCACCACGGAGCACACGGAGAACATATACGATCTTGCATCCGCTTTAGCGGATAGCAAGTCGGAATCCCCTTGTGGGACGGAGAAAAACAAAGACAAGATCAAATGCACACCGCCAAGGCGCCAAGAAAACCGCAGTGCCTTGGCCGTTCTTGGCGCCTTGGCGGTGTGACATTGAATTTGTTTTTCTCCGTGCTCCCCGTGTTCTCCGTGGTGAAAATAAAAGATTTACACATACTGTTCCTCCCCTTTGCCGCCCAGCACGATCTGGCCTTCTTCGGCCAGACGGCGGACGACTTTGAGGATTTCCTTTTGCTCGCGTTCGACGTCGGAGAGCTTGACCGGGCCTTTCGATTCGAGGTCGTCGCGCAGCATTTCGGCGGCGCGGCTGGACATGTTGCGGAAGATTTTTTCGCGGATGTCCTGGCTGGCGCCCTTGAGGGCAACGATCAAGCCTTCGGACTGCACTTCGCGCAGGATCGACTGGATGCCGCGGTCGTCGATATCCATGATGTTGTCGAACACAAACATTTCATCGAGAATTTTCTGCGCCAGGTCAGGGTCGTATTCGCGGATCGACTCGACGATCGCCTGCTCCTGCGAGGTCCCGGAGAAGTTGAGGATTTCGGCGGCGGTGCGGATTCCTCCCATCGCGGTTTTCTTGATCTGATCCTGGCTCGACGACAGCACCTTGACCAGGGCTTCGTTCAATTCGCGCAGCGCTGAGGGCTGGATACCATCGAGCGTGGCGATGCGCAGCAAGACATCGTTGCGCGTGCGTTCGGTGAATTTATTGAGAATCTCAGCCGCGTGGTCGCGTTCCAGATGCACCAGAATTGAGGCGATGATTTGCGGATGTTCGTTCTTGATCAGTTCGGCGACGGTAGGCGCATCCATCCATTTCAAACCTTCGATGCCGCTGGTATCGCCGCCTTGCAGGATGCGATCGAGCAGAAAGGTCGCCTTTTCTTCACCCAGCGCCTTGGTCAGCACGGTGCGAATGTACTCATCCGAATCCATGCCAAGCGTGCTCGCTTCCTCGACTGAATCGGTGAAACGATTGATCACTTCCTGCACTTTTTCGCGGCTGACGTTCTTGACCTGCGCCATCGCCGCGCCCAGTTTCTGGGCTTCCTTGGGCGATAGATGCTTGAAGACTTCCGAGGCCTCCTCTTCGCCGATGGACATCAGCAAAATTGCGCTGTCGTTGATGCCTTCATCATTCATGTGGAGCTCCAAGTCGGCGGTTGCGGTCGGCGGTCGGCGGAAAAAGCGGGTGCGCCCCGCTGCCGACTGACGACTGACGACCGCCGACCGCCTTACTCACCTGCAACCCAATTCTTCACCACGCCCGCCACGACCCGTGGATCCTGCTTGGCGATGTCACGCACGACCTGCACGGGATCGGGCGGTCTGGGGGCGATCGGTTCGAGTGCCTGGTATTCCTCTTCCGAGGGTGCTTTGTTTTTTGGCGGCGCGTGGGTGGCGACGTGTTTCAGAATCGGCTTGAGCAAGCCGAACACCAGATAGAACGCCAGACCGGCGAGTAACAGTGTCTTACCCAGTTCTTTCAGGGTTGCCATGGTGCTGGCGTTTTCCCAGAACGGTGGTGAAGAAACTTCTTCCGCCTTGACACGATTGAATGCCGTGTTGACGACATTGAGCGTGTCGCCGCGTTTCTCCTGATAACCGATCGCTTCACGCACCAGATCGTTGATCTGTTTCATCTCGGCCGGCGAGAGGGGGCTGCTGCTGGTCTTGCCGTTGGCGGCGGTGACGCTGCGATGATTCACCACAATCGCAGCGGAGACGCGGCGCACGCTACCTGTCGGATTGCGGATGAAGCGCACGGTCTTGTCCACTTCGTAATTGGTCACTGCATCGCGGCGGCCACCGCTGGCCACGCTGACATTGCCGGCAGCATTGTTCGCCGCTGCGGTTGGATTGGTCTGGCCGCCTCCACTGATTGGCGCGGTGGCGTTGCCTGGTGGTTGATTCGATAGCGCGCCCGGAATGCCTTGCGCCGGCAGCCCCGCGTTGCTGCCGCCCGCATCCGAAATACTCTGGCTGCGGATCGACGCTTCCGCTACCGCAGTATTCGGTTTGAAAATCTCGGCGGTGGATTCGGTCTGCGAAAAATCGAGATCGAGCGTGATTTGCGCGCGCACATTCTCCGCACCGAGAATCGGGCTGAGAATTTCCACCACACGCTTGTTGTAGCTTTGTTCCATCTGATGCAGATAGGACAACTGATTCGGATCGAGATCGCCCGCATGCTGCGGCCCCTCGCTGGATAACAGGCTGCCGTTTTGATCCACGATGCTCACATTGGCGATCGGCAGATCAGGCAGCGAGCTCGACACCAGATGCGCGATGCCGGCGATTTGCGCGCGGTCCAGCGATTTCCCCGGGAACACATTGACCAGCACCGAAGCGGTCGGTTTTTGCTTGTCGCGCAAAAAGATGCTCGGCTTGGGAATCGCCAAATGCACGCGCGCCGCCTGCACCGAAGAGAGCGTCTGGATCGAACGTGCCAACTCGCCTTCAAGGGCGCGCTGATAGTTGACCTGTTCCTGGAACTGCGTAATGCCGAGCTTCTGGCCTTCCATCAATTCAAAGCCCGCCACCGACCCGCGCGGCAATCCCTGCGACGCCAGACGCAGGCGCACATCGTGCACCTGACCGGCCGGTACCATGATCGCGCCGCCGCCTTCGGACAGTTTGTAGGGAACATTTTGCTGATTGAGCGCGGCAATAATCGCCCCGCCATCGCGATCCGACACGTTGCTGTACAGCACCCGGTATTCGGGCGCCTGAAACCAGGACAACAGCAACACCAGTCCGCCAATCACCAGCGGCACACCCACCACCAGCAGCACCTTGCTGCTGCCAGGGAGGGCCTTGAAGCCATCGAAAAAATGATCCAGTGTTGCTTCTGCGGTTGCCATGGGATTCCAACAGGGTTCAGTGATGGGTTGGATTATGGGCTGAGCCTCCTTGCCCTAAAGCCCTGAATAGCAGGAGGTTTGGCAGTTATTTCGCCGATTGTGTGCGGGGGTGGATCTTTATACTTTGGAGCATTGAAAACGGTTCAAACCGGGCTGCGCGCAGCGCCATCTTCTCCCTCCCCTTGAAGAGGGAGGTGAGATCAGTGCTACGCAAGGCTCGGAAGGAAAGGAGCCCCCCATGATCGACAAGATTTCCAGCGTAGGAACACCTGCCGCACTATATGCGGCGGAAGCCACGCGCATGCGTGCGAGCACCCGCGCAGCGGCGGGCACCGAAGCGGCTGCGGTACAGGGAGGTGGCTTCGCCAATGCCTTGCAAGGCGCCCTGAACCAAGTCAATCAGGCGCAACAGCAAGCAGAAGAAAGCGCGCGCCAGTTTCAACTAGGCAATCCAAAAGTCAGCCTGGAAGAAATGATGATCGCCGGACAAACCGCCAACATCAGCTTTCAAACCCTGGTACAAACCCGCAACCGCCTCGTCACGGCATACAACGAGATCATGAATATGCAGGTTTGAAAGACGAGCGTCGGTGACGCCTCACAGATGCGCGATTTGCTCCCCTCCCCCCTCGTGGTGGAGGGGCTGGGGGAGAGGGGGGCTCGGTGAGCCAGAGATCACCCGAACCCCTCACCCCCAACAACCGCCAATTGCTCTACACACCCTTCTTCCCACACGCCCGTCACCCCCGTTCCACCGCCACATAAACAGGGCCGTCGCAGATCACCAAAGTCCGCATCCGCGAATCAATCGAGGCCCCGCTGATGCATCAGACATCGGCGTCAAGACAACAGAAACAGGCAACAGAAAATCGCAACAGACACCAGAAAAAAACTTGTTCGGCTGAAACACTTTCGGTATGCTCGATTTCGGAAATCAGGATTTCGGAAATCGGTGTAGAGCCGCATTTCCGCGTCCAAAAAATGCGGCCCTGGCACCGATTTAATTTCTGAATGTACATGCAATGTACTTATGATTAAATTCGAGCGAATTCGAACCCCAAATATTTCGGCCAGAAAATCCCCCATGAAATTGTGCAGTCGTCTTCATCTTGTGTTTGTTTTGATCGCCTGTGCTCTTGCCGCTCTGTCACCGCCGACCGCCGCAGAGGATGGGCCGATCCGCCAGCGGATCAAGGAACGCCTGTTGCAGCGGCAGCAGCAAAAGCCGGCGCCTGAAGCCAATGCCGATACCGCCGACCGCATCACGCAGCCGGGTGACTACACTTTCTCGATCCAGCACGACGGATTGACGCGGATGTATCGGGTGCATGTGCCAACCCGCTATGACCCGGCCGCGCCCGTGCCGCTGTTGTTTGCGCTGCATGGTGGCGGGGGCAGCATGGATTACATGGCCAACGATACCTACTACGGCCAGATCACGCAGTCGAACCGCGCAGGTTTTGTGGTCGTGTTTCCCAACGGTTTCAGCAAGCTGGCGAGCGGCAAGTTCGCCACCTGGAACGCGGGGAATTGCTGTGGTGGCGCGCGCGATCAGGATGTCGATGACGTTGGCTTGATCCGGCAGATCGTCGCCAATCTCACGCGCCAGATGAACATCGACCGCAAGCGCATCTACGCCACCGGCATGTCGAACGGCGGGTTGATGGCTTACCGTCTGGCATGCGAGATGTCCGATGTGTTCAGTGCGATCGCCTCGGTGGCCGGGACTGACAACACGCGCAGTTGCACTCCGCGCAATCCGGTGTCGATTCTGCATATCCATGCCCGCAACGACGATCACGTGCTGTTCACCGGCGGTGCCGGCGCGAAATCGCTCGACCCGTCGAAGGTGACAAATTTCACCTCGGTGGCCAGCACGATTTCCAAATGGGCGCGGCTGAATGGCTGCGCGGTAACGCCGCAGCGCACGCTTGAGAAGGCGGGTGCTTATTGTGAGATGTATGCATCGTGCCGGGGAAACGCGCGAGTGCAATTGTGTGTCACCGAGACGGGCGGCCACTCCTGGCCCGGTGGTGTGAAACCGCGCGGCGACGAGCCACCGTCGCAGGCAATATCGGCGAATGATGTGATGTGGGATTTTTTTGATCGCCAATGAGTTCTACGCATGAGTAATTCCTTGCGTAGCCATTCGACTAAGGCGCCAAACAATGGCGCCAAGTCGCTGGATAACGTGACGGTATGTTGAAATCCAAAACCATGACCACGGCGGCTAAACTCGGGGCCAAAGCCGTTTTTCTTTTCTGCGAATTCTGGCACCCGAGAAAAAAGCGACCGAAGTCGCTTTTTTTCTTTAAAGAATTAAATGATCGTGTCAAACCAAATTCCGACGCCGTTTAGCGGCCAAACCCGCCAAGCCAATTCCCAGCAGCGCCAGGGAAGCCGGCTCAGGTACGTTCTGTGTCTGTCCAGCAATATCCAACGCCCAACTGTTTATGGAGCCGACATCAAGTGCCTCATTGTCGGAAACCGTGAGCGTCCAGGTGCCGAATGCGTCCTGGCCATCAAAGTCTGACAAAAGTCCCTCTGCTCTGAAGGAACCAGAAAAGGGGGCTGAACCAGCACTAATGGCTGTCGAAGCTTCATCGTCAAATACTGTGTTGGTAAAGTTATTGCCACCAGCGCCACGCCGGTTTGACAGCGTCACCGAGGTGCCACCAGGAGACCTCAGGGAGAGAATCAAATCACGATCGAAGGTGTGAGTGAGGCTGTTGATCAAGCCATTCAGATCGGAAATCACAATGTGGTTAGTGACGCTAAGGGTTGATGTCACGGTACACAAATCGCAAATTGTAACGGGCACATTGGTGCTGTTGAAAACGGTGGCATTGGCAGTACCGACAAATCCGGCTAATGCGGAAAACGCGACCGCAATCGATTTAAGTTTCATTATTTGATCCCTCTTTTGGTTGCACAGTGAAATAAAAATATTTTGTTTGATGATTCGTTTGAATCATCATTTGCAATATCCAAGAGGTCAAAGCAAAATCCATGCCGGTAGAATAATTTATTCTAAATCAATGAGATAAAAGTTTTTCGCCCGATTTTTACAAGGCGCTGAGACTTTGTGTAAAAAGTTTCGACAATTACTTGGAGCCAGGGTCAAGACTTGTCTTTTTCCTTTTTCCTTTTTCCTATTGGCAAACAATGGGGGCAGTGAGTAGCTGTTCCCGCACCCAAGCCCCTCTCCCCCAACCCCTAACTCCCAAGGGAGCTCCGATTTGCTACGCGCTAATGCTGTGCATAGCCATTCGACTAAGCGCCATAAAACCGGCGCCAATGCTTTGCATAG
>Ga0209515_10005208_pt1 | contig 17023 bp, 14 predicted proteins | sample Subgroupgradi54m_FD_187454 | JGI IMG/M metagenome (GOLD analysis project Ga0209515, IMG submission 187454) | Subsurface groundwater microbial communities from S. Glens Falls, New York, USA - GMW60B uncontaminated upgradient, 5.4 m (SPAdes)... ...
GGGTGGAAGTGGACTGAATAATAAAAACGTTTCTTCTTCTTAAATTTTCCGGGATAATAATTCTTTTTTCACCATCTGCAAATATAGAAACTGTTTCACCAATATTTTTCCCAAGAATTTTTGCAACATCTTGAGCAAGTTTTAAATTAGCCGTTCCCGTTAAAAGTACAAAACCGTTACTGTTTGGCATATAGTTTGAATAAGATTATACAATATTTTTTAAGTTTTTCATAATCCTTTTATCAATTGGATAAGGATAGTATTTAAATTTTTCACCCGTGATTTTTTCAAATATATTAATATATCTTTTGGAGACTTTTGCCATAAAATCAGGGGGCATTTTGGGCATCTTACCATCACCTTTATACCCTCTTTTTGCATACCAAATCCTTAAAAACTCTTTATCAAAATTTTCTGGCTCCTTACCTTTTTTAAAATTTTCATCATAACTTTTTTTAACCCAAAATCTGGAAGAATCGGGTGTATGAATCTCATCTATTAATGTTAATTTTCCATCCAAAAGTCCAAATTCATATTTAGTATCTACTAAAATTATCCCTGCTTCACTGCAAATTTTACTTCCCTTCTCAAAAATCTCCAATGCTGCTTTTTTCATTTGCTTCCAAAGAGCTGTAGAGACTTTTCTTCCATCCTTCATCTTAATTTTTCCTGATAAAATATCTTTTTCAGTTAATCTTTCATCGTGTCCACTTTCTGCTTTTGTTGTTGGAGTAATTACAGGTGCAGGAAGCTTTTGATTTTTTTCTAATCCATTAGGAAATTTTATTCCATAAATTACTCTTTCACCTTTTTCATATGATCCCCAAATTGAAGTGTTTGTCACTCCAGTGATATATCCTCTTACAACCATTTCAATAGGAATAAGGGTACAGTTTTTTACAATCATCACATTTGGATCTGGAACTGACAGCATATGGTTTTGAATAACATCTTTTGTTTTTTCAAACCAAAATTCACTTAGCTGATTTAATGCCTGACCCTTATATGGAAAGCAGCCTAAAACTCTATCAAAAGCGGAAAGCCTGTCTGTTGTAATTATTATTCTAGTATCCCTACTTAAATAAAAATCCCTGACTTTTCCCTGAAGTTTTTTACCCAATTTAGGTATATTAACTGTTTTTAAGGCAAGAGGAATTGTTTCTTGAATCTTTTTAATTGAAACCATTATCTTTTAACCTTTTTGCTTTTTCCTCTACTGCATCTGCCAATTTTTTCTTATATGCAATTAATTTTTCTTCTAAACTTTTATCTGATGTCGCCAAAATTTGTACTGCCAAAAGCCCGGCATTTTTGGCATTATTTATTCCCACAGTTGCCACAGGAATTCCTGGAGGCATCTGCATGGTAGATAATAAAGCATCTATTCCATTTAATGGGCCATTTTTTAGAGGAACCCCTATAACTGGTAAAGGAAAATGTGCTGCTACGATCCCTGCCAAATGAGCAGCTAATCCTGCCCCACAAATAATTATTTTTACTCCATCTCTATAAGCCTTCTCAACTAAATCTTCAGTTCTTTTAGGAGATCTATGAGCCGAAGAAATTGTTAATTCATACTCTACTCCAAATTCTTCCAAAACTTTAACAGCTTCATTCATTGTTTGTAAATCAGAGTCAGAAGCAGAAATGATTAAAACTTTTTTCATAATGTAATTCTCTTTAAATGTTTGACTAAAGTCAAGGCTTTTTTTGCTGCATTGCCAACATGTCCTTTAACATCCAATATTTTTTTTATTTCTTCTGTTTTTAAGTATTCTTTAATTTCAGCTGATTCATATATTAGTTGTTCCATTGGATTTTCCAAACTCTGATGCATATCCTGCCAGGCTTTCATTGAAATTTCCCGTAAAGTCTCGTGCATTTTTTGCCTGTCTGCTCCTTTTTTAGCAGCTTCGACAATTATTAATTCACTGGCTGAAAAAATCCAATGAAAATCTAAATTCTTTCTAATCACTTCCTCGTTAACGATTAAACCTTCAGCTATATTTTTTGCGGAAATTAACATTTCATCTATTGCCAAAAACATTTCCGGAATTACAACTCTTCTGTTTGCAGAATCATCTAAAGTTCTCTCCAAAAGCATGTTTGATGCATTATCCCAAAGCACTCTTGACTGTGAAATAACAACTCTTGCAAGAGAGCATATTTGTTCAGATTTTATGGGATTTTTCTTAAATGGCATGGCAGATGAGCCCACTTGAGATTTTCCGAAAGGCTCCTGCCACTCACCAACCCCACTTGATTGCATAATTCTTATATCAAATGCAAATTTGTATAGAGACTGAGCAATAGATGAAAGTAAATTCCCTACCCAAAGTTCTATTTTTCTGGGGGATGTCTGATTCGTAATTTCAAATGATTCCAAGCCTAATCCCTCTAATACTTCTGATTCCATTTTCTCTGCTTTGTCCAAACCCATTAAGCTAACATAACTTGCAGAAGTTCCAACAGCTCCTTTTATACCTTTGCCTTTGAGATTTTTCTTTACAAATTGTAAAAGCTCTAAATCCATTAACAAATCCTGTGCATAAAAAGCAAACCTATAACCTAATGTTGTAGGTTCTGCGGCTTGAAGATGTGTATAACCCATGCAAACAAAATCAGCATATTTTTCAATTTTTTTATCAAAACTTTTTAAAACAACTATTAATTCTTTTTCTATTAAATCTAGCGACTCAGAAATTCTAATAGTTTCTGCATTATCAGAAATATCCATGCTGGTTGCACCAAGGTGAATTTTCCCACCCCCTATTTTTGCTTTTTCTGCAAACTCTTTTATTGCCGCAACTACATCATGAGAGGTATCTTTTTCAATTTCCCAAATTCTCTCAATTTCTATCTCATTCTGATGTTTTTCTAGATCCTCCAATTCTCCTTTTACAACTAATCCCATTTTTTCTTGAGCCCTTGCCAGCTCCACCCAAATTTTTCTCCAAATCCTATACTTATTTTCTTCAGACCAAATAGCTCGCATTCCCTCTGATCCATATCTCCAGGAAAACGGACTCATATATCTGGTGTAATCTTTGTTATTCATTAATGTCTAAATGCCCTCCTTCCTGTAAATATCATAGCAATTCCTAACTCATCTGCTGCATTTATAGATGCTTTATCATTTACAGATCCGCCTTGCTCTAGTATAGCTGAAATCCCATATTTTCCAGCAAGTCTAACGCTATCATCAAATGGAAAAAAGCTATCTGATATTAATATAGCATCTTTTGCATAGTCTCCTGCTTGTTCCAAAGCAATTTTGGTTGCTCCAATTCTGGATGTTTGCCCGGACCCAATTCCCCGCGTCACAGGGGCCTCTTTGTCCACCACCAAAACCGAGTTAGACTTTACACTCTTTACTGCTTTAAAACCAAATCTCATCAAATCTAGCTGTTTCTCTGTTGGTTTATTTTTTGTCACAACTTTCCAACCCTTAAAACTTGCTTCCACATTATCATCAAAATCCTGCAAAAGTATTGCGCCTGCAAAATACTTTAGGTCCCATTTTTCGCTTCTTTTATTAGGTATCTCACCAAATATATAAATTCCCATACTCTTTCTAATACCTTGTAATAATTTTAAAGCCTCCTCTGTAATACTTGGGGTCGCAATTATATCAATATTTCCCTCTCTTTCATTTTTGAAATTTGCAACAACCCTGGCAGTTTCTTCATCCATTTCTCTATTGGTTACTATAACTCCTCCAAAAGCTGATACCGGATCTGCTTCAACTGCCCTATCTAATGCTTCTTTTGCATTACTTCCTGTTGCTATCCCACACGGACTTAAATGTTTAATAACACATGCAGCACTCTCTTTAAATTGTCTTACGGTTTCAAGCCCGGAATAAATATCTCCAATATTTGTTCCAGATAAATCTCTTCCAAAGAGTTTTTCTAATTTAGACAGCGGAGAATTTGTATTTGTCATTACGTACAAAGCACCGCTTTGGTGCGGATTTTCTCCATACCTTAAATCATTTACTTTTCTTAAAGGAACTGTTAACTCATTTGGAAAGGTTTCTTTTGAAAAAAATTTACCTATTTGAGAATCGTAAAAAGATAAATGATAAAATGCTTTAGCTGCTAATTTTTGTTTTAACTCATCTGTTATTTCATTATTTTGCATTGTATTTCCAACCCTTTCATAATCTTTTGGATCGACCAGAACAATGACATTTTCAAAGTTTTTAGCTGCTGCCCTTATCATCGTAGGACCTCCAACATCGATTGTTTCAACTGAAGGTTTTTCCTCAAATGGATAAAGATTACAAACAACAATATCTATTTGAGGAATATTCAATTCATTAGCTTGTTTTAAATGTTCGGGATTTTTTCTGTCAAATAAGATTCCACTTTCTATTTGAAATGAGATAGTTTTCATTCTTCCATCAAAAGAATCTCTGGGATTTCCAGTAATTTCATTAATTGGGGTAACTTTAACTCCGTCCTTTTTCAATACATCTAGTGTTCCACCAGTGGAAATAATTTTGTAACCTAATTTTTCTAAAACTTTGGCAAAATCAACAATACCTTCTTTATTATAAACAGAAACTAGTGCGTATTTTTGATTGCTCACTTTAAGTTAATACCCTTTCTAACTCACCCTTTTCAACTGCTTGTTTTATTTCCATAGCAACTCTTTTACCCATACTAATATTTTCTCCATATAAATATCCACTATAAGGAGTTGCAAAAATTCCGGGACTTCCTGGCATCCTAGGTGAAACATCGAAAACAACAATTTCTTTTTTTGGAGGACCTGCGGTTATAAAAGACTGTAAGCTAAAAGGTCCAATAACTCCAGGTGGAAATAGCTTTTGAGAAGCTTTAACGAATCTTTCTCCTATATCCATGGCGGGCTCTATGAGAGACTCCAACATAGTAACTGCAATATGCCCTGCTTCTTCATAACTAATATTTTCTCTCACTTGGGGTTGATATAAACCTGGAAGTTTTAAAAATCCTTCTATATTTGTCTGTCGTCTTGTATCTGCACCAATAAGTTCTAGCCGATTATGTATAGATGAATAGAAAAAATTAAGATTAACTTGTACTCCCAAAATAAATTCCTCAATGATCGCTGATTTAAGTCCTTCCTGAGTAATTTTTCTCTCACCAATTAGACGCTCTGATTCGAGATTATATTGCCCAACTGAGTTCACTACGAAAAATGCTCGTTCATAACCCCGCTCTCTTTCTGGAACCTTAACCATCACAAGTCTATCTATATCCTGATAACTATTGAATTGCTTTGGATATTTAATGCCGGCTTTTGCTAATAAGTTATACTGATTAGGTTTTTCTGTACGCTCCTCTGCTCGAAGTAAAAATCTATTTCCAAACATTGGGACCTTAAATTTATTTTCAATAGCATTGTAGTCATTTATATAAACTTCAAAAGATCTATGCGGAATAAAAATTGCATTTCTTTTTAATAATTCCTGCTGAATATTATCATCTAGAATATCTTTAAAATTTTCCAATTCTATTACTTCATCAACACACCCTAATTCCCCTTGGGTTTTGTAATACTGAGCATAGGTTTTGTCTCTTCCCTTTTGTACAACAACTAAAGTCTTAAATCCTAAATCTTTCGCACCACGGCATACATCAAGTGCAGAGTGTGATCCTAACACAGCAATAGTATATTGTTTGTTATTCATAATCTTAATCCAATACCTCCTTCAACTTACCCATCTTTATAGCATTCTTTATTTCTCTTGCAATCCTTCTTCCTGTAGACATTGGTTCATCATATAACAGATATGTGTACGGAGAACCGTTAATAAAACAATTAGTCCCGGCAACAATTCTTGCAGAAATTTCTATAATATAAATTTCCTCAGTTGATGTAATAATTGTTTCTAGACAAAATGGTCCAAAAAGGCCTTTTGGAGGTATTAAATTTTGGGAGGTTTTAATCACCCGCTCTGCCATAGAAACAGCATCAGCCAACATTGACTCTCTGACAGCCATTGGAATATTAGCAACTACCTCAAATGACGGTTCAATATTTAACCCTTTTTGATTTTTGGCAGGAATTCTACCCAATGAATCGACATTTGTTTCATATCTTTTATCAACACTCATTACCTCAACTTTTTTAGTTAATGGAGAATAAAAGAAATGAAAATAAACAGGAACACCAATAACATATTCCTGAACAATAAATCGCGCCTCTTCAAAGGTTTTTAATCTTTCGTCTAGTTCTTTTTGATTTCTGGCAACAAAATATCCTTTTCCTCCGGCAGCCCCGTACGACTTAACAATAACCGATCTATCAATCTTGTCTCCTTTTTTGAATCTTCTTGGAACCTTAATTCCTGATTTTTCCATCCATTCTCTTTGCATCTTTCTGTTCTCTTCCCAGTCTAAAACAGCTTTGTTTCCGAAGTATAAAGTTTTCATTTTTTTGTTTTCATCCATCCCTAAATATGCCACGAATGATCCGTGTGGAATAATTATGCAATTTCTTTTAATTAAATCTTTTTCAAGTTTAGGAAAATCTTTCCATGATTTTATTTGCAAAATTTCATCTATAAAATTTGAGTAGGATTTATAAAGAGAAATTCTATCTGGAGTTGCAACAAGCGCAGTTTTAAATCCCTCATCTTTGGCACCTTTGAGGATTTGTAAGGCGGAGTGGCTACCTAAAGTTACAATAGTATAATCTTTAATCGCCATAACTTATTATATTAAAAAGACTACCAAATGTCAAAAACATATGCTACACTCACATCTGTCTTATGACGAAAAATAATGTTTCAGTCATTATTGGAACACAATGGGGTGATGAAGGCAAGGGAAGAATTGTAGATCTTCTCTCAGAAAATGCAGATTTTGCAGTACGATTTAATGGCGGAAATAATGCAGGGCATACAATAATTGTTAATGGTAAAAAATATCCATTTCATTTAATCCCCTCTGGCATCTTACAACCAAAAACTGTTGCTGTTATAGCAAATGGCGTAGTTATAGATTTGGAAGTTTTAGTTTCTGAAATAAAAATGCTCGAAGAAGATGGAATAAAATTAAAAAAGAAATTAGTTATCTCTGATCGCTGCCATTTAATTCTTCCCTATCACAAAGCTTTGGATCAAGCATATGAAAATGCCAGAGGTAAGGATAAGTTAGGTACTACAAAAAGCGGCATTGGTCCTGTATATGCTGACAAAGTTAGCTATAACGGAATAAGAATTTATGAGTTAGTTAGATGGGAATTATTTGTTAAAAAATTTACATTTCATTGCAAAATTAAAAACAAAATATTAAAAACTTTCGAGGTTGCTGAAATAGATATTAAAAAAGAATTGGAAAAATTGTCAGATCTTAAAAAAGTAATTATGCCATACATTACAGATACTTATCAGCTTTTACAAAAAGCTTTAAAAGAAAACAAAAAAATCTTAATGGAAGGAGCACAAGCAGTTTTACTTGATGTAGACTTTGGAACTTATCCATACTCAACTGCCTCAAATACAATAACTGGAGCAATTAACACAGGAGCAGGAATTCCAGTGCAAAAGATTGTAGAAGTCTGGGGCATTGTCAAAGCATATACCTCAAAAGTAGGCAGCGGACCATTTCCTACAGAATTAGAAGGAAAACTGGCTGATGAAATAAGAGAAAAAGGTAAAGAATATGGAACAACAACTGGCAGACCAAGAAGAGTCGGTTGGCTGGATTTAGAGGCAGTTAAATTTTCCTGTGAAGTAGCAGGTATTACAAAAATTGCAATTACAAAAATAGACATCCTTTCCGGGTTAGAAAAAATAAAAGTAGGTGAAGGCTATAAATTAAACGGCAAACAAATTCCTTATTCCTCTTGTGGTTATGAAGAATTAAATAAGCTAACACCTATTTATAAAGAACTTGCTGGATGGAAAGAAAATATAGATGGAGTTACAAAATTCAAAGACTTACCAAAAAACTGTCAGAACTATATTAAGTTTATTGAAAACTTTTTAGGGGTTAAAATTTCCATCGTCTCCACCGGCCCCCAAAGAGAAGAATATATGAAATTATAGTAAAATGGTCAGTATGAATGGTTTTCTATTTTTCATTCTCTACATGATAATATTTGTGCTTTTTTGGTTTTGGCCACTTATTATTTTATGGATAATTAGTTTCATCTATGGCTTTAAGAAAGATCTTAAGAAAAATTATCGACCTTTAAATTTTATTATTTTTACATTAATTGGTGCGGTAATTACAACATTTATCTTATTTTGTAATATTTCTATATTAGATAATCTAAAAAATCCTGGCTCCAAAAGATCAGTCTTTATTGAATTTCAACCATACCTTCTGTGGGTATTCATTTCTACCTTAACTACTTTTCCTATGTTATATTTAGGAGTTTTCATAAAAAATCTTTTTCCCAAATCTTCCAAATCTAATTGAATCTATTCCCATTCCATTGTTGCAGGGGGTTTGTTGGTGATGTCATAAACTACCCTATTAACTTCTGGAACTTCTGTAACAATTCTCACACTAATTTTTTCTAAAACTTCATATGGTAAATGGGCAAAGTTTGCAGACATGGCATCTTTTGCCTCAATTGCTCTTATGGCAATTGTCTCTCCATAAACTCTTCCATCTCCCCTAACTCCAGTTGTTTTAATTCCAGTAAAAACCGCGAAGGCTTGCCAGAGTTTTTTGGTAAGATGTGCTTTTTCAATTTCATCAGTTACAATTTTATCTGCTTTTCTAAGAATTTCTAAATTATATTCACTCACTTCTCCTATAATTCTGACAGCAAGACCAGGTCCGGGAAAAGGTTGTCTCTCAGTAATAGATTCTGGGAGCCCTAAAATTTCTCCAATTTTTCTCACCTCATCTTTATAAAAATTCCTTAAAGGTTCAATGAGAACTAAGTTCATATCTGCAGGCAATCCACCAACGTTGTGATGTGATTTTATATTCTGTGCATGCTTACTTCCTGCAGATTCTATAACATCAGGATATATTGTTCCTTGCACTAAAAACTTGGCCATTACTTTTTTTGCCTCTTTTTCAAAAACTTCTATAAATGTTTTTCCAATTGCTTTTCTTTTTTGTTCCGGATCAGTTATCCCTTTTAGGGCTTTTAAAAATTCATCTTTTGTATCGACTATATTAACATTCATTTTGTAATAATCTTTAAAAACTTTTTTCAGAGTTTCCGTTTCACCAAATCTCATTAACCCTGAGTCCACATACACAGAGGTCAAATTTTTTCCAATTGCTTTGTGTACTAAAAGCGCAGCAACAGATGAATCAACTCCACCAGATAATGCACAAATTGCTTTTTCATTTCTTACGGAATCTTTTATATCCTTAATAATATTTTCTACAAATTCTTTATTTATCTCTGATTTTTTTGGAGTAAGCCCACAGATTTTTAAAAAGTTCTCTAAAATATTTTCTCCAAATGCTGTATGTACAACTTCAGGATGAAACTGCACTCCATAAATTTTACTTTGATCATTAGAAATTGCAGCATTTTGAATAGTTGCAGTCCCCGCGTTAGTCATAAAACCAATTGGTGGTTTGATTACTTCATCTCCGTGGGACATCCAAACTGCGCTATTAGTTGGAATTCCTTGAAATAATATCATTGGTTTTCTGATATATAATTCTGCTGGTCCAAATTCCTTTATATAACCAGCCTTTACTTCACCACCTAAAAGATGGGCTGCTAATTGCAAACCATAACAGATAGCTAAAATAGGAATTCCGAGCTCAAAAACCTTTTTATCAACAGTTGGGGCTCCTTTTTCATAAACGGATGCAGGACCCCCAGAAAGAATTATTCCTTTTACATTTTTGTCATTCTGGATCGAAGCAAGAGAATCTTCCGGATTTACTATTTTTACATCTACCCCAAGTTCTCTAATTCTTCTAGAAATTAAGTGCGCTGTTTGTCCTCCAAAATCAATAAGTATTATCATTTTCCCTCCTTAACAAACTTTATCATGTCTTCAAAGATAAAAGCTCCGTGAGGTTTTTCAATTTTCTCACGACGCCAATTTGGATATTGAGTAATATCAACAAACTTTTCCGGATGCGGCATAAGTCCAAATATTCTACCTGTTGGATCAGTCACTCCTGCAATTGCATTTAAAGACCCATTAGGATTTTGAGGATATTTCTGTGTTGGTTTTCCATCATTATCAACATATCTAAAAGTAACCAGATTTTTATCTTCAACTTTTTTAATAACTTGCTGACTGGAAAAGAATTTTCCCTCTCCATGATTTACTGAAAACCAACCAACTTCATTATTTTCTTTTAAAAATACACATTTACTTTTTTCTAATTTAAGTTTTATCCATCTGCACTCAAAATGGCCACTATCATTAGTTGCCAAAGTGGCATCCATTTTTCCCAAATTTCCAAAAGGCAAGAGACCTGTTCGAATAAGTACCTGAAATCCGTTACAAATTCCAATAATAATTCCACCTTTATCTCTAAACCTTTCAATTTCCTCTTTTAAAAAAGTTATCAATTCTATTGCCCAGATCTTTCCGGATGCTACATCATCTCCATAAGAAAATCCTCCAGGTAAAGCCAATATCTGAAAATCTTTCAGGGTTTTGGTTTTGTTTCGAAGTTCATTAACATGAACAAACTCAGGACTTCCTCCAAACTTTTTAAACGCATAAAAAAGTTCATTATCACAATTAGTTCCGTCAGATTGTAAAATACAAACATTTACTTGTTTCATCCGAATATCTCCTTCATTGGTTCTTGCCAAACCCTTTCTAATCTTTCCAGATTAACCGAAAATAATCCCTCCACAGTTATTTTTTCCATCTTGATAGTTTTTCCTAAAATTTTGTAAGGCACTCCTGCAAATAATTTTTTAGCAGTTGTCTCATTTGCCACTTCCACAATAAAACATCCTGCTGTTTCAGCAAACATCTCTTTCCCATCTGCTTTGATAGAAGCTCCACAATTTCCTCCGACCGCCATTTCAAAAATTGCAGTTATTAATCCTCCTTCAGAAACATCATGAGAAGATAAAATTTCTCCACTAACTATTGCCTTATGCATAACACCTAAAACCTTTGGTAATATTTTTAAGTCAACTCTTAAATCTTGTTTCCCGACAATAACTATTGTTGATCCAATTTTCTTAAAATCAGAAGAGACTGTTTTTTTAACATCCGGAATTTTTCCAAAAACTGACATCACCAGCGTTGGAGGATTATGTATGATAACCCCATTTCCCCGATATGTTGCAGACAAACTATCTTTTCCGGAAATTACCGGAATCTTCAAAGCTTTCATAAAATCTACAACTGCATCTACACAGCTGTCTAATTTTCCCAACCATTCCTCATCCGGAAATGGCCAGATATAATTATTTATCAGAGAAGCTTCTCTATAATCTCCCCCAACTGCCACATAATTTGAGACTGCCTCTGTAGCAGACCAAATTGTTCCCCAATAAGGATCCTCTTTAGTAAGACTGGGATTTAATCCATGAGAAACAACCATTCCATAATCTTTATCTAAAATTGGTTTTATAACAGATGCGTCCGTTGGTCCATTCATACCAACTCCTGCAAATGGAGAAAGTGCATTTGTCCCTTGAACATTATGATCATATAATCTTAAAATTGGTTCTTTGGAATTTATATCTCCACTTGCTAAAACTTTTTCTAAAATACTAACCCATTCTTTTTCATTATTTGGAATTTTAAATCTTTTTATCTGACGACTGTGGGCCCCCGAAGGGGAAGACGACTGACGACTTGCCTTCATCACCCTTTGTGGTAACCCCCCATATAAAAACTTCATTTCTAGATCCCCAACTTTTTCTTTCCGAAAATATATGTTCAATTTTTTGCTTCCATCAAACTTAGCAATTTCTGTTGCCTCAACATTATATTTTTGACAAATGCTAATAAATTCTTTGATATTCTTTTTTGGTAATATTACAAGCATTCTTTCCTGCGATTCAGAAACCCAAATCTCCCAGGGAGATAAACCTTGATACTTAAGTGGTGCTTTTTCCAAATGTACTGTAACTCCAATTTTTTCTCCCATCTCACCGATTGCAGAAGAGAGACCCCCTGCTCCTAAATCCTGTACTGCCCTGATTAAACCTTTATCTCTGGCTTCTAAAATTGCATCAAATGTCCTCTTTTCTTCAATTGCATTTCCAATTTGTACTGCTGAAGCATTTACATTAATTGTCCGATCCGACATTTCACCCGAAGAAAATGTTGCTCCGTGAATTCCATCTCTCCCAGTTCTACCTCCGATTACAACCCCTACATCCCCAATCTTTGCTTCTCCTTTTTGTGCTTTAGATTTTGGTAAAATACCATAAGCACCAACTAAAACAATTGGCTTAGCCCGAAAATCATCATGAAAATGAAATGATCCATTATTGGTGGGAATCCCAACTCTATTTCCATAATCTCTAACAGCTGAAACAACTCTTTTTAAAATATAATCCGGAGGTAGTGTTCCTTCTGGTAATTTACTTTTATCCATATCAGGTGGAGCAAGACAAAATATATCTGTTGACACAACTACCTTTGCTCCTTGACCTGTTGCAACAATGTCACGAAAAACTCCACCGGATCCAGTCATTGCACCACCATATGGTTCTATTGCAGATGGAGCACTATGTGTTTCTGCTTTACCATTTATGGCCCATCCGTCATAAAAATCCATCACACCTGCATTATCAACAAAGGCAGAAACTATATTTTTATTATGTTTGAGAGCTTCTTTTTTAATACGGGTAAAAAGGGGTTCTTTTTCATTTCCGTCAACTATAATTTTTGCTTTAAAAGTTTTATGAGCACAATGTTCACTCCAAGTTTGAGCAAGTGTTTCCAATTCCAAATCTGTCGGATTTCTTTTTATTTTTGTAAAATAATTTTGGATTATTTTCATCTCCTCAAGATTTAAAAATAATTTGTCTTTTGAAAGCTCTAACAAATCCTCTTCATTCATTTGTATAATTGGAATAATTTTTGTTTTTCCTGGGGTGCCTTTAATAACCAGTGTTTTGGGTTCTTCCTTAACAATATGTTCTACCATTTCATTTAAAAGGTGTGAGTTCTTGATAATTTCTTCTACTTCTTCTTTTTTAACTTGACCAAAAAATCCATACTCATGTGAAGAGTCTGCTGCAATTAATTTAATTTTTAAATCTTCTGAAGCTTTTATAATTGAAGCAACTTCAGGGTTCATAACCCCAGGCTTATAAGCAATCTCCACTACCTCTTTTGCATTCTTAATAATAGGGGCGTTGAGGGTGTAAGTTTGGTAAATACTTTCACAAAAAACTTTTTCTGCTAACTCCTTTGCTTCTTTTTCACTTACCCCTTCTAATCTATAGACCTTTGCGCTTTCCACCTTCGTCACATTTTTGAAACCCATATGATGAATATCCTTTAAAACTCCTTCCCCTACTAAATCTTTACCATTGTCAGATGGCAAGCTTTGCTTATAAATATTTTTAACTCTAATTACATGTATCATTTTTGCAGTCTCTGTAAATCCCTCCAACCAATATCTGTCCTATAATGCAAATTGTTTCCTTCTATACTAATTAATTTCATAGCCGAGTATACTTTTTCCCTTGCTTCCAAAATATCTTTTCCTTCTCCGACAATATATAAAACCCTTCCTCCATTTACAACCCAATCTTCACCTTGTTTTTTAACACCTGCTCCGTAAATCTTTACTCCCATTTTTTGTGCATTCTCAATACCGTAAATTTTCTTACCTTTAACCTTTGAATAATCTGCAGGATATCCTTTTGCACAAGCTGCAACTACTACTCTTATCTTTTTATCTACTTCAATTTTTATTTTCTTTATATTACCTGAAATAACTGCATCTGCAATTTCAACCAAATCATTTTTTATTGATGGTAACAAAACTTCTGCCTCCGGATCACCCCATCTTGCATTAAATTCAATCACATATACTTTATCTTTAACTACCATTCCTCCTAAATATAAAACTCCTTTATAAAGTCTCCCTTCTCTTCTTAAACCATCCATAGTTTTCTCAAAAATTTCTTCTACTTGCTTTTTCATTTTTTCATCCACTATTAGTGGATTACTTACACATCCCATCCCGCCCGTGTTCGGACCAACATCTCCATCGTTAACTCTTTTATGATCTTGCGCAGTTCCAATAAATGTAAAGTCTTCTCCATCACATAAAGCAAAGGCAGAAAATTCCTCACCCTCTAACCATTCCTCTAATAAAAATGTCTCACCAGAGGAGCCAAATTTTTGCATCTGCTTTATAGCAGAAATTGTTTCGTCTAAACTTGCTCCTGGAATTACTCCTTTTCCTTCTGCCAAGCCTGCTGCTTTTACAAACCATTTTCTTTTAGGGAATTTTTTTACAAAATTAATACCTGCACTTTGAGATTTAAAAATAAAAAATTCAGGACTTGGAATTTCGTATTTATCCATAAACTGTCTTGCCCAGGATTTATCCCACTCCAATTGTCCTGCTTGCTTAGTTGGACCCATTGCTTTGATTCCTTTTTTTTGCAATTCATTTACCAAACCTACTTCAACTGCGTTATCTTGTGAAACATCTGCTAAATCTACCTTTTCTTTTTTTGCAATTTCTAAAATCTCTTTAACAGAAGTTGTTTTTAAATGGGGGAAAGTTATAACTTCTTTTTTTGTATTTACTTGCATTAAATCATTTCCAGGAACCACTAAAATTTTCCCAACATGTATTGACTCTCCATATTTATCAACTAAGACTGCTCCTCTACCTCCAGCATCGGTTATTAAAATAGTTCTACTCATTACAAAGCCTTTCTAATGCTTTTGCATATATCTCATTTTCCTTCTGTTTCACCCGTACATATAAAGAATCTACAGTATCTCCTGGCTCTATTTTTACAAACCCTCTTTCCAAAACCGGACCAAAGTCAAATTCTCCAGTTAAAAAGTGGATCGAGCAGCCGGCATATGTTGCTTTACTCTCCAAAAAATTGAGTATAGCCTTTCCGGCAAATTTTCCTTTATTCCAAACTGCATTTGTACCATCCGGATTTTTTACAACTCCATCCATTGTGTCGGGAATAAGACCAGGATGCACGTTCAAAATCCGGTTTTGAAAATATTCTAGTACTTCATCCAAAAGGACCTGCTTCCATCCACCAAGACAAATATAATCGGGGTTAAGTTTTTTTAAAATAGGCAAGAGCTCTTTTTTATTCAAACAGATCTCTACATGAATATTATGTTTCTTTGCTCTTATCAAACCCAGTGCATCTTCTGTATCGCTTATAACTGCCACAATTTTTGCATTTATTCTTCCTCTCTTTACCCCATCAATAATTGCTTGTAAGTTTGTACCCTCTCCTTTATTAGAAATTAAAACTGCCAATTTTTTCATACACCAAATTTAATCTCTTTAACCCTCTCACCTATATCAACAGGATAATTACCTGTAAAACAGGATGTGCAAAGATTATCTTCTGAAATTCCAACTGCCTTAAGTAATCCCTGGTATGAAAGAAAGTGCAGACCATCAACTCCTATTTCTTTTTCAATTTCTTTTACAGTTTTTCTTGCTCCGATTAAATCCTGCTGTCTTGGAGTATTTACTCCATAAAAATCCGGGTATTTTACCGGAGGAGAAGCAATTAAAAAATATACCTTTTTAGCCCCAGCTCCTTTTATCATCTCAATTAATTGTTTACTTGTTGTGCCTCTTACTATCGAATCATCAATTAAAATTACAGTTTTACCCTTTAACACATGTTTTAACGGATTTAACTTTAACCTTACTCCCTGATTTCTGGTATGTTGTTCCGGCATGATAAAGGTTCTGTGTATATAACGATTTTTTATAAGTCCAGGGTAAAAGGGAATCCCGGAGACTTTGGAAAAACCTAAAGCAGCAGGTACTCCGGAATCCGGCACAGGAACCACTACATCTGCTTTTATTCCCGAAGGAAATATCTGTTTAAATTCTTTTGCAAGTTCTACCCCTAAATTTTGTCTTACTTCATCTACACTTTTACCCATTAAATAAGAATCCGGTCTGGCAAAATATACAAATTCAAATATGTCCAGTTGTTCTTTGCCTTTTTCCAATCTGTGGCTTTTTAACCCATCTTTATCCAAGACAATCATCTCACCAGGCTTAATATCTCTTAGGAAAGTCGCGCCAATGATATCTAAAGCACAAGTCTCTGAAGCGATCACAAATCCTCCATTTAATTTTCCTAAACTCAGTGGCCTGATACCAAAAGCATCTCGAAGAGCAACAATTTTTTTCCTATCCATTAAAACCAAACAAAATACTCCGGTAAATAAAGGATAAGATTTCTTAACAGCCTCATCTATTGATAAGCCTTTGGACATATAAAAAGCTATTGCTTTTGCCATCATTTCAGAATCATTTGCTCCGTTCAAAGATACTTTTTTTGCTTTTAGGAATTCTTCCAACTTTTTAGTAGAAGGCAAATTTCCATTATGCGCTAAAGCAAGCAAACCATTTCCTTTGATCTTTTCAATAACTGGCTGAGCGTGTTTTTCTATAGAATCCCCTGATGTAGAGTAGCGGTTATGTCCAATTGCCAAATTTCCTTTTAATTTTTTTAAATTGTTTTCATCAAAAACATGTGATACTAAACCCATTCCTTTGTGATAAAAAATTTTATTACCATCTGAGGATACAATTCCTGAAGACTCTTGACCTCTATGTTGAAGTGCCCAAAGACCTGGATGGACTAAGCGGGCAGCCTCAAAACCTTGTCCGTAAATTCCAAAAACCCCGCACTTCTCCTTAAGATTTTCAGTTTCTCTTAAGAATAAAGTGTTGTTTATCTTACCCATTTTAAAGGATAATTAAAAAATAAATATACAATAACTGGCCAAAAAAGAAAAGAGGGCAAACTTAATAATTTTGGTGTATACTAAAAAATATGGATGGGGAAAATCTTGCAAGTCAAAGAGTAGTTTCTTTTAAATATGCTTTTGAAGGACTTGTATCTGCGTTAAAAGAAGAGCCTA
>Ga0209515_10005212_pt1 | contig 17015 bp, 13 predicted proteins | sample Subgroupgradi54m_FD_187454 | JGI IMG/M metagenome (GOLD analysis project Ga0209515, IMG submission 187454) | Subsurface groundwater microbial communities from S. Glens Falls, New York, USA - GMW60B uncontaminated upgradient, 5.4 m (SPAdes)... ...
AGCTCGCCTAGGACAATTTTTAAAAGCGCATGAAGCGATAGAATTTTAAGTCCCAATTCATTTTCCCCTTCTTCATAAATTCCAGAAAGGTCGAAGGGATTTATTTTAATGGGTGATGTTGGGGTAAAGGCAACGTGTTCTCCTCCCATGGTCTTGGCTAACTGTTCATATTCCCCTTCGGGGTCAATTATTATCACATCTGTTCCAAACATAAACTGACGCATTGCCTCAAGCTTTATCAAATACGATTTTCCTGCTCCGGACTTTCCCAAAACTACTTCATTTGCGTTTTCAAGTGAAAACCTGTCAAAAATAATAAGGCTTTCGTTTTGTTTATTTATGCCATACATAATTCCCTTATCCTGAGTTAGCGTGGCAGAAGAAAAAGGAAAAGTTAAAGCAAGTGAAGTCGTATCCATGTTGCGTGTTATAAAAAGCCTGTCTTGTGCCATTGGGATTGTTGCTTTAAATCCATCTTCCATTTGAAGAGTTGATGCTTTAGCAATAAGAAGCAGGGATGAAAGGGTTGTTAGTAGTTTTTTTCCCGCTTCATCAAGCTCCTGCTTGCTGTCTGCGGTAAGAGTTATATAAAAGCTGAATTGAAAAAACCTTTCAACTCCTTTTGCCAACTCATCTTGAATAGAAAGTGCGTCTTCCAAAGCTGCTTTTACTTTTGGATCCACAGCTTGGCCCTCGTCAATGTCAGAGGCAATTGTTGCTTCCATTTCCGCCACCTTTCGCCTTAAATCAGAGAGAATATCAGGCGAGGACGTTGGGTAAATAAACATAGACACATTCATTGAATGTTCAAAATCAATAACAGGAGAAAGCCAGTTGGCGGAAACAAATCTTGGGTACCCTACTACGAAGAAAGTTTTATAGAAGTGATCCCCTGCTCTTATAAAATTAAAATCCACTTCAACGGATGAAGGGGCAAGAATGTCTTTGACAGATGCCATTCCTGCCTCAATCATTGCGGTTTGGTTTGGGGTTGCTAGGGCCGCCGCGTTTTCTTTGTTTTTTTTGCTACCAAATAGTCTCATAGTTCGATTTCACTCACTATGACCCTGAGCAATGTCGAATGGGCCATGAGTTATTGCTAATGATTTTACCATTGGAATATGATTGTCAGATCCCATTTGAAGTGCTTGGCCTTGATCTCCATTGAAAGCTTCATAAAAAAGAGCAGCGAGCTCATCATGGCCCAGTATTTTGGTTTTGAGATTTAGACTTGTAAGCTGGCTTTGTATGCCCTGTGCTTTTGTGTGAAGGCCGGCTTTTGCATTGCCATGAAAGTCCGCAGCATTCCCCTTATGCTTCATTCCGGCGGCCGCCCCACCGATTCCCTTTTCAAGGTAGGAATAGGAAAGCGCAATGTAAAAATTTTTATCCAAAACAACATTAACTTTGACCAGATTTGCAACAAACTCCCTATAAAGCCTAATTCTTTCTTTAACTATAGGATTTTGCTGGGTTGCTTCCTGTGTTGCTAAGAGCTTTATGTAGGAAGAGATATCAAGCTGCTTGTTTCTTATGAAAATCTGAATTGGGAAAGAAAGAGAGTTTAGAAAGGAAACGTAAGAAGCTACTTTTGCTTCCTGTTCCTCTTTTGAAAGAAGCGCAAAGTTTGTGGCGGTAACTTCAATTACCATGCAGGCATTTCCTCCTGAGAAAAAGACTATGTTATCGACAATATCTTCTATCTCAATAAATCTTTGTGTCGATGCTGTTTTTTGGGCAGATTTTTTCATGATTATCAGCTAAATAATGCCTTCCTAAGTTCTTCTCTTGCATCCTGGGATATTATCTCAAGAGGAAGAATTATTTCTCCTGTTGCGGTTATTTCAGCAATGTCGAATTTATTTTGTCCGCGGGGATCTTCAAAAGAGATGTCGTAAGTTCCGTTTGACAGAGTGGTTGCGGAGGCAAATTGACCAAGCCCGTTAGTCTTAAAAGCCCTAACAGGATTTCCCTCTTTGTCTTTTACCTCAACTAAAATATTCGGAAGAGGGTTGCCCCTTGGATCTTTAACAATGCCTGTCAAAAGATTTGGAAAATCAGGTGCAATTGGTACGCCAACGCTCTTGGCCATTCCCGCAGGAATACTTCTTACGTTGGCTGTCTCCCTTTTTGGCGTAGCGCTTGAGGGTGGTTTATAATTTTGGTTGTCTAACTTTTGCTGGAGAGCCATAATTTGCCTTTCCAGTTCTTGTCTTTGAGCTGTTGTTTCTTGCAAGAGTTTTTCAAGCTCCAAAACTTTCTGATGCATTTCTGGAGACGTGGGCGTATTTATTGCTTCTTCTTGGGTTTTAGCAGCCTGAAGTTCCTCTTCTATATGCTTTTCTTCCTTTTCCAAAACTTCCTTTCTTTCTTCTTCCTTCTCCTCGAAATTTGCTTTTTCTTCCTGCTGATTTTGACCACCTATTACAGTCGAGGTTATTATGTGAGAAGAAGGAGGCATAACTAGTGGTTCAATTGGGGGGGGATTTGCAGATGAAAAAGAAAATGATTTTTCTTGTACGGGTGATGTTATCGGTTTTTCTATTGGGGGGACAATACTTGCTGTTTGAGGAGTAGCTGGAAACAATTGTCCGCCTGTTTTTTGATAAACGTATTGGGAAGGAGAAAAAAGTGCTTTTATAAAATTATAAACCATTGTATCCATTGGGCGTCCGCCAATAGGAATAAAGGCAAGACCAGTTCCTAAAAGCGCAAAAAATCCTACAAATGGAAATTTTATTATTCCAGGAAGTGGAAGGGAGTAAAAAATCCAAGCCAATACAGCTCCGGAGGCAACATACGCGAATTGTTTAATCGTCATGTCTCCTATCAATTTAAACTGAAACCCAGTTATGTCTTGTGGTATCGGATGTCCTTCCATAATTATATAGTTAAATAGATAAATAGCTGCATGGCTAAATTTTTAATTTCTCTTCGGTTATTTTTATGAGCCAGTTAATTTCTCGGGGCAACTTGTTTAATGCTTCTATTACATAATTAAAGTCGGTAGGGCTTAGTAATTTTCGGTTGCTTGCTCTTTCTGTCCAATGAATAGATTCATATACGGATCCTCTTGAGTTGTAATAAAACTTCTGTTTGTCTTTCTTGTGGAATCTTCCAAATCCTTCAGCAACATTTCCCGCTATTGAATCTATGGCGTTAACATATTGGCTTCCCAATGTTCTCCTGCTAAACCAGTCCCATTTGGAAACTAGATTCCATATATAGTCTGACAGTTCCGCGGCAGTTCTGTATGTGGGGATGTTCTCAAGTTTTAAGAATTTATCGGGCATATAACCATTGAGCCATATATCTATATAGCCATAAATAGCTTATAATGTGAAAAATTATCATGCAAGACCATCAAAGTAGGTCAGCAGTTGAAGCTAACTGTGAAAAGTAGCATGTTGTTGGTTCGGCAGACTTGCTTGCTAAGATGAGATTTCCCTATACTAAATAAAACATGCAATATTTTTTATCTTTCCTGCTTGAACTTGGCATACTTTTCTTTCTTTCAAGGTTTTTAACCAAAACGCTGTCTCAGGTTTTATTTTCTGCTACCAAAAGCAGGTCTGTTGTAACAACTGTCATCGCCCTATTATTTTTTCCAGGAGTAGTTATTCATGAATTGTCACATTTTATTACTGCGGGAATTCTTTTTGTCCCTGTAGGGGATATTGACTTATTGCCAAAGGTAAGAGAAGACGGGCAACTGAGGCTTGGAAGCGTCATGATAGGACAAACGGATATTATAAGACGTGCAATTATAGGATTTGCGCCTCTTCTAGTTGGTTTGGTAATCGTCTTAGGAATTCCGTTTCTTTTAAAAGACCAGTCAACGCTTCTTTATTTCATGGTAGCCGTGTATCTTCTTTTTGAGGTTGGCAACACAATGTTTTCAAGCAGAAAGGATATGGAGGGAGTTTTGGAACTTATTATAGTCCTAGCCCTTTTAATTTTAACTTTTTATATTGTAAATTTCCGCTTACCAATAGACACTTTTGTATCTTTTTTAAACAGAGAGTCAACAATTCAGTTTTTAAAGCAGATAAATGTTTTTTTGCTTTGGACAATTGGACTAGATTTAGTTTTAGTTTTGCTTTTAAAGCTTGTAAGTCTTAAAACTAGCAGATATTAAATCCGAAGCTTAATATACACCCTACGCCTGTTACGGCACTTATGAATTTGAGAATTGCAAAAGATAAAAGTACAACTATAAATCCAATAATTGCGTAAGTTAGTGTTTTTCTTGCTCCTTCAACCTGCTTTGCATCTCCGCCTGATGTTAAGAATTTGAATCCTGCAAAAAAGACAAAGAATAAAGCAACAATCGCAGAAAATCCAAAAATGAAGTTAAGAACCAGCTGAAAAATCGCAGGGACGCAATTAAGCGTTGCAACATCTTTGCCATACAAGCAGCCATTTAAGTTTATTGTATTTGCTATGGGCTGGTTTGTAGGTAAATCACCCTCTCCTTCGGCAAAAAGAACTGCCAAAAGCTTTATATTTGAAAGCATAAGAAAAGAGTAGCAAATAGGAAGTAGAAAAACAAGGAACCTTACTTACAGGTGATTGTCTTTAAATTAATGTCGCTAATAGTAAGGTGAGTTACAGGATTATCAGCTCCTAAAAGTTGGAATATGAGGCCAATTATAAAGAATGCTCCTACTACAATTATAAGCCCAATAATAGCTGCTATAATATGATTTCTTGCAGCTTCAACAGCAGTTTTATCTCCTCCTGAAAGAATCCATTTAATGCCTCCGTAAATGAGGAAAATTACTGCTATTACAACGCCAATTATGAAAACAAGCTGAATAATAAATTGGGGAATCTTAGTAAGGCAAATAGTATCAATAGATCCCGTTGGGGGGGTTAGGTCAACTTTGGTTTGTGCAAGGGTTGAAACTGCAGTAAAAAGAAATGTTGCGCCTGTTGTAATAAGACCTAAAGATTTTCTCACTAATTCATGATAGACATGTTCTTTTTTGTTTGTCAAGCCCCAAAAGTAGCAAATAACATTTATTCTCCGGGGGTAAATCCGCTAGATGGAGGATTGAAGAAGAATGAAGGATTCCCTCCCAAAAGAGAGATAACGGTGCTAACTATTGCAAATGCACCTGCAATTACTAAAAGGCCAATTATTGCGTATGTTAGTCTTCCTCTTGCTGCTTGGACTTTTTGCTTGTCTCCGCCAGAGACTATCATTTGTATGCCTGAAATTATTATAAAAATAACTGCCAGAATAACGCCTACTGCAAAAATTAAATTAACTCCAAACTGAAATAATCTTTGTCCTGGTTCATTTATTCCAAGTCCGCCAGTTGGTACACCCGAGGGGGGAACTATTGGAATTGGGGAGCCGCTTGGACTGGGATTAGGGAGTGATAAAGAAAGATATTTCATAGCTTAGGCTCCAAATCCAGGTATCTTAAGTATATTAACTCCTATTATCTGTAAAATTACAAAAGAGAATATTATAAATAAGAGCCCAACAATTGCAGAGGTTAGCATTTCTCTTGCTCCCTGAACCTGTTCCGGATTTCCCTGTGATGTCATAAGTCTATATCCTGAAATAATGATTAATATTACCGCAATTCCTCCGGAGAGTCCCAGGAGAAGACTAAAAACGCTTTTTATAAATCCAGCGGGGTCAGTACTAAGGCCTCCAATTGCAGTGGAAACTTTTGTACACGTAACTATCTGTTGCTGCTTTTGTTTTTGAACAACTGGAATATCCGTGCTCAAAACAGTTAGCTTAATTCCATTTTTATCTATTCCTTCCTCGCATGGAAGAGGAGGGGGGCTTGGTTCCGGAGTATCTTCCGCAAAATTTAATGCTGCGCTAGGCGTACTAATAGAACCACCGTTAACGTCTACGTTTACTTGTGATGTCCAATAATTATCTGACTGATCTTTTCCGCATCCCACAACTAATAATGTATAGACACCTGCGCCTAAGACTTCATTTGGCTGGGGAACTACCAAAGGTAATGGCGAGCTAGTATCTTTCACAGGTTCGCAGCTTGACTCTTTAGAGCCGCTGCCATTAGAATTTTGCATAATCAAGTTATATTGATTCCTGTCGTCTCCGCCGGGGCGCATTTTATCTTGCCTGATAACAATTCTTACTTGTCCTCCTGGAGTAGTCTTAGAAGTGGGATCTATATTTATTCTTGGACTATATACTCCAATATCGCCGATGCTGTAACTTGTCTCATTGGGGCTATTTCTATTTGGGTCGTCACTATTAAATAGGGTAATTCCATATGTTTGTTTGGAGTGAAAATAATCGCCTGTTGGATTATTGCAGCTGGTCTTAACTACGTTTTTACCCGCTCCACATACCTGTATTCTTGCCACGCCATTGGCGCCTGCTGTTACTATCCCTTTAAGAAATGGGTCTGCTTGAATACCAAGAGTTCTAAAACTATTTTCACATGACTTAATCATGCCGTTATCTATCCCTGGGCATATTACGTAGTGCCCATTAGGGATAAGATTGTCAATAGTTATAGCAACCGTTTGAGTAGTTTCATCTACGGATCCGGGGGGCGGACTGGAAGAACTTGCATACGCATGCCCTGTTAGTATTGAGGCAAATATAGTAAAACATATAAAAAGAAGGAGACTTTTATAAAACCTTTTCACAAGTCTATCGTATACAAAATAATAAGACTATTGCAAGGGATTACTCTAAAAACTTAAGACCGCGGCCTTTTATAGTCTGAATATGCTGCGGATTATTTGGGTCTTCTTCTATCTTTTTTCTAAGTCTATAAACTATTTGGTCCAAGGCCTGGTCTGTGACTCCCTGTTGCGTCTTTGAGTCTTTCCATACGGCGTTTATTATTTCCTCTTTCTCGCAAACTTTATTTGCATTTTCTATTAAAAATCTAAGCAGCTTAAATTCCGAAGAACTTAGCTGGTCGGAGATTATCGCTTCTCCCTTTTTTATCTCATTGGTTGATGAAGCGTAAGTTATTGTTTCATTGCTCGATTGCTTGAGCGTTGGAATATAGGTTTCAAGGAGGGGAATGGTAACTCGCCAGCCGGCGGAATCATTTGCTAGAAGTCCTATTTTTTCTAAGAATTCATTTTCCGTTTTCATCCTAACATCTTTTTGTTCGGAGGGTGTTAAAAACTTCCAGATTTCATATAAAGCTCCTTGAACTGCTTTCTGTTCTAATAAGAATTCTGTCAATTTGAGATTTGAGATTGGAAATTGGAGATTTGCTGACAAGATTGTTTCGGCTGACAATCTTGTCAGCTTACCATGCCCCCCGGTTAGATTTAAGATTTGATTTTTTATCTTTTCATCTATCTTCTTGCCGCTTACCTTTTCAAGATAAGCAATTCTAAAATCAAGCCCCGCTTTATCTAAAAGCTTAAGATATATTTCGTGTCCTGCAAGAAACTCATGAAGGTCGGCAAAAACAGAAGGTTCAATCAAATTTTCAAGCGGCCTAGTAAGTGAAAATACTGCAGAAAAACGGTATTTTGCCCTGTTTCTAAGAACTCTAAGATTTGCAAAAAATGGAGCATCAATCATTGGAATATATTCTTCAAAGCGGTCCATGAGAAAAACAACCGTTAGTTCTTTTTCAATGCAAAGATAATCAATTGCTCTTTTTAATCCTTGAAAAAGAACAAGCTCGTCGGAGCCTTCGGTTTCTTTAAAAATTGCATTAATTTTTTCAAAATCCTGGTTTTTCCTCTCTCTTAAAGATTCAATGAGTCCCAAGAATATAAATTTCCAGGCATCAATTAGAGGTCTTTTTCTAATTTCAGAGAAGTTTAAAGGCACAAAATGAAACCACTTCTGATTAGCTCCTAAGTGTTTCGTTCTTATATTTCTGTTGTAGGCCAAAAATCCTAAAACATTTGATTTTCCCGCTCCTGGAAGACCTATGAGTTCACATGAGTTGCCTTCTTTTACAAAATTTAATATTTTCTCAATCTCCTCAAAGCGAGAGGTTTCAGGATATAGAGACTCAAAGTGAGTCGCTTCAATTGTTTCATTGTTGAATTGTTGTATTGTTGATTGTTTCATTGTTATTCTTTTAGTTTATCATTTGTAAACTTTATAAGCTGGTGAATTTCCTTTGGTAGCTCCTGAAGCTCGCCTAGAATATGATTATATTGTTCCAGAGTCAATAGCTTTCGATGCTTTGCCTTTTCATTCCAATCAAGGCTTTCCTTTAGGGACCCAAAGCTGTAGTAATAGAATTTAATTTTATCTTTTTTACCAAATCTGCCAAATCCCTCTGCTATGTTTGCGGATATGGAGTCAACGGACCGTACAAATTGTGATCCAAGTGTATTTTTTTCAAAATTTCCCCACTGAATAATTATTCCCCAGAGAAAATTTGAGAGTTTTAACGCCCTTTTATATGAAGTCAAGTCGTTAAGCTGCAGATATTTTTTCATAACAATTTAGCAATAAAGCAATTTAACAATCCTTCTGTCGTAATCCCATTGTAAACTTCCTGTGATGTTTATATCAAGCTGACTCAGGGGAACAGCAATACAATGTGGCTACTATGACAGAACGATTTAATTTGACAAACAGAGGCCAAAATCCCTATCCTGAAAGTGGAGATATATTTATGACAAACGAGCCAGGAAGCGTAGAGGATCAATCAGTTAATCCCCAAGGACAAGAATCCCAAGAGTCACAATTTACAAATCAACCTACGGAAGCAGTGGTTTCTTTGCCGGAAAGATCTCAAAGCTTAAGAGATGCTTGGGCAAGACATATTGAACAACAAGCATCTACAGATCCGGATGAGAGGCATGCGCAAGATCTTCTTGCAGAAGAAGCTATTAGGAGGGGGCTAACTCCAGAGGAAGCAATAGGAGGAGAGCCGCCGGAAGAGAATGAAAATGAAGAGATGAGAGCCAGAATGGCTCCTATTTTAGATAAGCTTTATGCTGTTAGGCCAGGAGCTATAATGGAAGACATAATCGATGAAATTCCTCCTGAAGACAGGGAGCAAATCAGTGCGCTTTTATCTGGTGCTGAGGCAAGAGCTGCTCAATCAGAAGACCTTCAAGAGCTCGACGCAAAAATAGCAGAATATAGAAGAGACAATGCCGAATTTGCCAACCTGCGTATTCCGGCTGAAATTTTGGTTCAAATAGGGGAAGGAGAAATTTCACTCATTCAGACCTCTGATGGTCTAAGAGTGTCTGTTCCGGAAAGATTCTACGCAAAGTGGATAGCCAGAGTTGAATTAGAGCGGGCACAGCAGGGTTATAGAGGACATTTAAGAAGAGAAAATCTTGGATTTCCGACACTTCGTTTTGCGAATCAACTTAGAGATATTCTTGAGTTCACTTATCCACCTACAGATTCTTTCGGAGGAGAAGCTAGCGGAGGCAGAGAGGAAACATCAGGCCGTCCTGCTGAAGCAGGAGGAGCCGGCGGAGGAGGAGAAAGACCACCAAGACGACCAACAGCAACTGGTGGTGAGGGCGGAGGAAATGAGGAAGTTCCTGAACCGCCAATAATTTCAGACGAAGATGTCCTGGGAATTCTAAGAAGGGCAGATGCACAGGATCAATATGCCAGAACTGAAGAAGAAAGATTTAACGCTTTAAGAGAAGCAGCTGTAAATCTTCGTTCTTTGCCAGATAAAGAGTTGCCTGAAGGCGTTCCTAGTTTTGCGTCACAAAGAACTTTTGTGAGACTTGGCCTAGAAGAAAGGATGAGAGTAGCCGCGACGAGATCAGCTGAGGCCTTGGCAAAAGAGTTTGAACAAAGATCGACTCTTAGGGGAAGGGGTTTAACCGAGGAAGAACGTGACACCATGAACAAAATAAGAAATGCAATTTTAAGCGAGGGGGATGACTCGACCAAAATGGAGATAATTGAAAATATTATAAAAGACGAGTTAGATCCAAATGAAAGATCGTATCCACATATTTTAGCAGAAGCCCTCAAAGGAATAGAAGGCAGGGAGCACGATCCCTTAATCGAGGATGTCCTGGAGTATTCATTAGAAAGGTTTTTAAGTAGAGCGGATGCTCAACCGCTGGAGGATTATCCGCAATTTACTTTTACTGAAAGCGAAAATATATCAATGATCACTCAGGCGGGAAGAAGGTTTGATGAAATAAGGGAAGCAGTAGGGATGGAGCTGGGCATAACTCCCGGAAGACGGGAAATGTTCAAGTATTTAACTACGCTAAGCAACAGAAGAAGAATAATGCATGAAATATTTAAGGGAATGAATGATCTGGAAAGCTACACAGGTCTGGTTACCAGGGCTCTTAGAAAAAGCGGGATGAGTTTTGTAGAAAAGCAACTGGTTGGAGTTTCTGATATACAAATAGATTATGATAAGGTTTTTCTTTCCATGAAATCCCTTAAGTTGCAAAACAAAGGATGGCTCCTTGAGGAGGATTTTGATGAGGCTGACAGAAGAGTAGAAAGGATATTCGCCGACTCTGTAAATAATCATTCAGATAGATTTAATAGAAGCTATATTGATGCAAATGGCAATATGCAAACAAGACCCCTAAGAAAATGGGAAATAGAAAGGGCTTTTCATATGGGAAGAGATATAAGCGGAGCGTCTCAAAGAAGAGTGGTTTATGGAATTTTGGGAGACGTACCGAAAAATGCGGACGAGCTATTAAAATCGGTTGGACATGAGCCTATTGCCAGAAGGCTTGCTCCTTTAAAGCTTCTCCCGGACCGTTTCTTTAACCAACCAATAGCAGTAAGATTTCTTCAGATGCTGAAGCATGAACAAAAAAGAAAAACAGACGGGACAATAGATAATTATAAATACGGATACGTTGTTAAAGATAAAGCTGGTAGGCAGTTAAGAGGCGCTGATGGAGAACCGGTAACGCGGGGATTTTTTGGCGGCACCCAAGGAGAGTCTTCAATTATGGATCTTTCAATAACTGATCTAAAGAGCAATTCCTGGAGAGCAAGACTTATGTTTCTTAAAAATCCACTCTTCGGGGAGCGAATGCCAGACGGAAGACGTAGAACAATAGGAGAATATCTAGATTCCACTAAAGATGATGCACTAGAGGCTATGGGAAATGTTTCTAGAAAGGAAAGACATCATAGGAAAAGCGAGTTGATAAGAGGATGGAACGATTCAATAAGAGATAAAATTTCAGAACAAAGACTGTTTTTGGGAGTCCTCGTTCGCTATTCAGATTTGGACGAGGCCAATAAGGCAATTATATGGAAAAATACAGCTAGATTTCAGCCATCCATGATTGCTTCCCTTTTTCCAAATGAAACCTTAAGAATGTTTGGGATGCAGGAACAAGCAATAGATGGAGTTACAAAGGATGTTGAGCTAACTACTAGAGAGCAAGCACAAACTCGTTGGGAAGTTATCGCAGAGAAGTTGTGGTTAGCTGAAAGAATGAGAGTTACTAATGATGCAAAAACAATTAGCACTGGAGAAGGGGCCCTATATGAGTTAGACCATTATTTTGGAGAAGCAGGCTTAAATGATCCGGCGGAAATAGCTATGGTAAGAAGATTGCAGGCTTTAGATTTAGGATACCAAACCGATGAAGCAAATAAGGACAACTATGCCCAAATTCTTGCGCACGGAACATTCCCTTTTACAGCATTTTTAGATGATGCTCCTGAGACAGCATGGGAAGAGCTAAGTGATTATGATTTTACAAGACTTCTTGTAAATGATCAAAATTCATACCAGGAAGGATTTGGAGGCATAATTGGACTTGCAGATAATCCAGTTAAGAAGATTGAAGATGCTAATAAAATTCTGATTGAAGCCTTTGATAAGGCAAAGGGTCCGCCTGGAATAGAACGTATGCAAGAGGTATTTGAGCCAATAGTCAGGACAACTTATAAGATGAGGCAAATGAAACAATTAGCAAAGTGGGCTGGTGAAACTTTGATGAGATTGTCCAGAAAGCCAACATCTATCATTGAGGAATATAATTTGAGTGCAGGCATCGCAGATGCAGAGAAAGAACAAGCAGATGGGTTAACAGGACTAGCCCAAGCAGAAGTTCTTAACGATGACCCTGATCAAGTAGATGAATTTGGAAGAACCCAGTTCTTTAGAGCCAGGCATGACTTAGACGCAGATAGACTTGACGTGCTATTGGGTTTCTTTAGATTGCTGTTCCAAATGGGCCTAGGAATTTCTGCTGAAGAGTTTGCAAAGACATTCGGTCTAAAGCTTTAAATCTCTATCTAAAAATTCTACCAAGAGAGGCTAGTCCTCTTCCTCTAGCTCTCCATCCAGTAGCTGTCATTATTTGTTCTTGTGCAGCAAGTTGAGTTTGGCCAATAGTTCTGGCAGTTCCAAAAGTAGTTCCTCCTCCTGATCCCAGGGCTTGCTTAATTGGAGTGACATCAAACTTAGGTGCTTTAAGCGCAGCCTTTGTCATATTCACAACGTTTGGTGTAAGCAAAATAAAACCAAGGCCAATAAGAGAACCGATAGCGCTTGTGGAGCTTGGATTTCCTATCAGCGGCGGTACAAATTGTCCGACAATTTGATTTGTGCCAAAAGCATCTACAAAAACTCTTCCTAAAAGAAACATAATAATTGCAACAGGAAATGCAGCAAGATTAGATACAATATCCCGTAACCAAAGACCAAAACTTACTGGACTTCCGGGAATAAGCCCGGCAAAAATCCAAAAAGGCGCGCTTACAACATCTAGAAGAAGGAAGACGTATGCGGATATAAGAGTAAACCACAATCTAAAAAGTGCAAAAAGCATTGCTATAGAAATAATCAAGAATGCGATTACCGATACTACAAGAGATGCGATATTTGGGCCTAATATTGCGCCTCCGCCGGCACCAACTGCAGCACCAATAGCACCTGCAGTTCCAGCTCCCGCCGGTGTATTCAACCAATTAAGAGCACTATATATTCCAGCTGAAATTGGTATACTCGCGCCACTGGTAAAGGGAGCAAGTACAACCCCCAATACTGCATCTACGGCTATTAATCCGCTTACCGCAATCTTTCCAGCGTTCTTCCCTACAGTATTTCCTATATAAAGACCCAGCGCAGTCATAATTATCCTTCCTGGTAGGTTGTCAAAAACAGGCTTAATATCTCCTGCAACAGAACTCGCAGCATGAGTCACTATATTTGTAAAACCAACACCGGGGCTTATTTGATTTGCCGCTCCCAATGGATTAGTTGATAGAGTCACTTTTCTAACAATATCTGTATTTGTCTTCGCTAATTCTGGGTCTGTTTGGGCAATGGCATTTCCTGTTAAATATATAGTGGTGTACATAATGTCTATGAGAAATCCGGCAATTGCAAAAGAAAATGTAACAAGGATAAGTCCAACGATAATTTTAGGGATTTGGTTTTGTACTGTCATCACAGTTCTGGGGTCTATTTTTATCCTAAGCATTATGGCCAGTCCTATAATTACAAAGACGAGTACAAGAAGAAGATAAACTATGTTTCTAAACGCAGTCCAGATGCCCAGGAGAGGGATAAGGCTTTGAAATCCCGTACCAGTACTTTGTGCATGAGCTGACTTTACAAAACCAAAATTACTTGCCAGATTTTGAAAATACTCTCCTGTATGAGTTGGTGGCGTATAGAGCATTCCAATTGCATTTTGCATCAGTCCTATTGCGCCACCGCCATTCTTTACAAACCCAATTTTGCCTGTTTGATTATCAACGCCCAAGCAGTTTTGGTTTGGATTGACAGGATCAACTCCTGCAAGTTGGCAAACTAAAGCAGACATTGTTTCAATCATTACGTTTTGCGTCCATGTGTGAAGGTTTTTAGGAACGTCCGGGTTTGTATTTGGAGCTGTATAGTAGTTTGTTGCGGCAGAATTTGATGCGGGTATAGTTTGTGCTTGAATCCTTGTAGTTACTAAAAAGAAAAGTAAAACACAAAAGAAGAAAGACAATAAAAGCCGGGCAGAAAATCTCATCCTCTCATTAGTTTGAAATATATTCCTCTAAATGTCAACTGATTGTGTTAAAATATGCTGATTGGAGGAGTCGCCTAGCGGCCTATGGCACGTGCTTGGAAAGCACGCGAGCGCAAGCTCTCGCGGGTTCAAATCCCGCCTCCTCCGCACTATTGCCTAGTTGCTAGTGGCTATTAACTTTCGGGCCTCTTCCCAAACCTTTTTCTCCGATTCATAAGTAAGTCTTTTCTTAACTTCGTTGGCAAGCAACCATTCTACTTTTTCCATTTCATAGTCATGATTTTCTATATCTCCACCAACAGCTTCCATCAGGAAATAGTAAACTCTCTTTTTAATTTTCTCGCTCTCAAAAACATACCAAAATTCAATTGGTTCAAGTGGCTTTAAAATTTTACCCTTTATTCCTGTTTCTTCTTCAACTTCCCTTAAAGCCGTCTCCTCTTTTTTTTCGCCTTTATCAATCAGTCCTTTTGGAAAAACCCAACCATGATGTTGGGAATGTTGGGCAACAAGTATAAAAGTTTTTCCGTTCTCTTTTTTAAATACTACTCCGCCTGCAGAAAATTCAAATTTCATGCGGAGAGGGCGAGATTCGAACTCGCGGTCCTTTCGGACGGTGGTTTTCAAGACCACTGCACTAGTCCACTATGCGACCTCTCCTCAAATCACAGCTTCGCGCTTTCGTCCTACGCCTTGCTCGGACTTTAGCTTTTCGCTGGATTTTCGTCTTAAATTTCCTTCAGAAATTTACCAAAAAGAATTTTAAGATTGCGTGCTCGAGAGGAATCGAACCTCCAACCGCCTGGACCGCAACCAGGTGTTCTATCCATTGAACTACGAGCACTCGTCCGTCTCATTTTAGCTTAAACGAGGCTCATTTACAATAAAAAGAGCATCAGAGATTGATTGTAGTCTGAGAGCCTTTTTGAATGTTACCGCTTAGAATTTCATTGGCTACTCTGTTTTCTATCTCTTCTTGAATTGTCCTCTGGAGATTTCTAGCCCCAAAAGAAACATCGAAGCCTTTATCAACAAGTTTTGCTATCGTCTGCTCATTTACGGCAATACTTATTTCCTGTTCTTCTTTGAGTTTTTTATTTAATTTTTCAATAATTAAAGAAGCAATTTTTTCAAGTTCAAACCTGCTTAGAGGTTTGTAAACAATAACGGCGTCAAATCTGTTGATAAGCTCTGGGCTAAATATTTTACTTGACAATAAATATTCGATAAGCTCTTTATCTAGCGTGGAGTAGTCATTGCTATTTAGCTTTTCTCTTATAAATTCGCTACCTGCATTGCTTGTTGCAATAATAATCGTGTTTTTAAAGCTCACCTTTTTCCCATTGCCGTCTGTTATGTACCCTTCGTCAAAAACAGTTAAAAATAGATTTAGTATTTTAGAATTCGCCTTTTCAAACTCGTCTAAAAGTAAAACAGTAAAAGGATTGTCTCTAACGCTTGATGTTAAAATTCCAGGGTTATCATTTTCTCCAATGAGTTTTCCTACATCTGTTTCGCTTTGAAATTGGGACATATCGAGCCTTATCATTTTTTCCTCATTTCCAAAATAAGCTTCTGCTAACGCTTTTGCAGTTTCAGTTTTCCCAACTCCCGTTGAGCCTAGAAAAAGGAAGGTTCCTATAGGAGAGCTTTTAATTTCAACTCCGGTTCTCTTTCTTCTTAGAGCCTCAGATACTTTGATAATTGCATTGTCTTGACCAATAACTCTTTTATGAAGGATACTCTCAAGACTCGCAAGGACTTCTTTTTCTTGAGCTTTGAGTTGCCCGAGGGGAAGTTTTGTTTTTTCAGACAGAATTTCATCTATGTCCTTGGAAGAAATTATTAATTTTTTATTTGTTGTTGCAAAGACAAAAGCAAGAGATACTAAGTCCAGTGCTTTTTGTGGAAAGGGAGTATCGGTTATTAAATCTTGCGACTGCTTTATGATTTCGGCCAGAGCCTCATATGTTACTATCACTTTGTACTTTTTTTCCAGCTCATAAGCTTTATTTTCAATGACTGTTAAGCTATCCTGGGCTGAGAGCTCCGGCACGTCAATTTTCTCAAAAAGTTTAAGTAAAGTCTGATTTGTTAAGACATACTTTTGATAGGAATATGAATCGATAATTCCAATTATCTTAAGTCTAACGTCGTTTAAATGCTGAACAAACACTTCTGTTAAGTTGATGTGACTGCCGTCATCTCTTATAAATTGGTCAAAGGATGGAATGACTAATATAACATCGCCGGCTTTCTTTGCTTCTTCCAACACTGCTATTAAATTTTGTTGCGTCTCGGCATGAGTTTTTCCGAGCAAAAGGTCTAAATCAATCAGCAGTACCCGTTTGTAAAGAAGATTATTAAGGCACTTACCCGAATATATTAGCTTGGCGAGTCCAATTACCAAGGTCTTATGTCCAGCGCCAATCTCACCCGTGAGTATCGCATTAGAGTTGGTCTCTTTAATAAGAGCCCTTTGGAGATGGTCTATTTCCTTTTGCCTTCCAACTAAATTCTCAAGAGTAAAATTTTCGGTTGCAAGATTAGTGGTCAGTTTATCAAGAAGAAGCGTGTATCCGAATGACCAGCTTTTCCCAATGGTTGAGGCTGATGATAGATTTTCTTTAGTCCAAAATTCACTTTCCTTTTTCTTTTGTTGCTTAAGTCTTTCATACCAGCTTGTAACAGCAGAAATATTTTCTACTTTTGTATTGTCTTCCAAATGGGAAAGCAAAAATTTATTTTTTTGCTTTGTGTCATCTTTTTCTCTTGTAAGGAAATAAATTGGCAAGGAATAAAGGGGAATAAGATACCAGAATACAAGAGTTATTGCTCCAATAAAAATAACCAGTAGCAAGAATAGTAAAGCGGTAAAAAGAGTTGCGACTCGTACAAAAAAACCTATTACTCGTGAGATTATGTTGAATGAAACTGCGCTTAAAATATCTGCGGGATTAAATCCGGGTTTTTCTTTTTGGGCAATTTCACGTCTCCAGGGGGAAAATAACGTTTTAAGCAAAACTTTTGCGGAAAATAAATGTCCCACAAAGTAGATGTAATTACCAATTAAAGCTACG
>Ga0209515_10005215_pt1 | contig 17006 bp, 17 predicted proteins | sample Subgroupgradi54m_FD_187454 | JGI IMG/M metagenome (GOLD analysis project Ga0209515, IMG submission 187454) | Subsurface groundwater microbial communities from S. Glens Falls, New York, USA - GMW60B uncontaminated upgradient, 5.4 m (SPAdes)... ...
GGAGATAAAAAGATATTCTCTTTTCTCTTTGTAATAGCGAAAGTAGAAACGAACTTGTTGGTCGTATTCAAATTCGTGGATAATGTCTGGTTTTTGCAATGTTTCTTTTATATTTTCTAATTGATTTACCATTTCGGGATGTTTTTGAATATGTGCCCAACGTTCTTTGGTGAGATGAATTGTTCTTCCAGTTTTATCTTTTATCTCAAAAATGAATGCCATTGTTCTTTTTACTCTTTGATAAAATCCATCCTAAATTCTAGGCCGTAATTTTTGAAGCCATGTTTTTCGTACATTTTGTGGATTTGGTCTCTTGCGTGACGAGAGGTGCAGATGAGTTTGTAGCAATTGTTTGCTTTGGCTTGTTTGATTACTTCTTGTATTAATTGTGTGCCAAGGCCTTGGCCGCGATGCGATTCTTCTACGTAGAGGTCTTCGATGAAGCCGAAGGGTTCTTTATGGAGGTCGTTGTGCAGCAGGTAGAGGAAGATGCGGGCGATTTCTTTGTCTGTTACTTGGTCTAGAATGAAGAATTTGATGCTGTTGGTTTGGATGGATTTTTGGTGGATGTGCATATTTGTTTGTTTTAGAAATGGGTTTTTATATATTTTGTGATGGATAGTGGTTATTTTAGTTCTTACTATTTAATAGTTAAAATAGCAAAGTTTATAAATGGCTTTGTGTTTTTATTGTTTATGAATAAATTATATACCTCTTTGACAGCGGTTGTGATAGCTCTTAGTCCTGTTGAGAGTATGGGACAGCAAGTGGCGGCGGGTCAAGGGCAGAATGTGGCGCAGAAAGATACTTCTATTGCTGAGCAATTGTTGAAGACGTTTCATTTATTTGATTCTGATTCCAAGCGTCATGAGTGGGCGCAAGCGTATGATCCTGCGGTTGGTTATTTGTTAAAGTATCAAGATGTTGCGCAGGAGATTTGGAAGTTGGATATGGTGCAGTATAAGAACAAACATTTTTTGGATGCAAGCAATGTGTATAGAACGGGTAGAGTGCAGGTTTCGCTTGGTTCTAATGCGGTTGATTTTACGGTTTGGAAAGACTATACTCAGACAGTTTCGCGTTCCAATGTCCATATGATGTATCTTTCAGCACTTTATGATTTTCATCAAACTGAGCATTTTGATTCTGAAAAAGGAAAAATGGTACAAGAAGATCATGTAATCTCGTTGTTTAAAGATCTGACTTCAATTCACTGTGAATCATTTTCACGTAATAATAAAAGAGCACGTTGTGAGTATAATATTGATTTACCTAAAGAGGTTATTCGTTCGCAAGAGTCATTGTATACTTATTCTTCTGATGAAATAAATCAAATTTATTTTACTGCAAAAAGCTTAGCAAGTATAGTTTTGGCTGATTTACAAGTGCGTGATGCACAATGGAAGGCAATGCCATGGAGAGAAGTCAAACCGGAATTTAGAGGAAAAGATCCGGTTGATAAGAAAAGTGGCGAATTTGTGTTTTATGGGGAAGATGGTTGCGGGCCATGTGTAAAGGTTGCAAATTTTTTGTTTGATCATAAGATTAAGTTTGTGGAACGAAATATAGTGGGAGCTCCTGGTCTTTGTAGTGGTACACCATATATGCTTGAAGGAAAACAATGTTATGGTTCGAGTAGTGGTACTATAATTGATCTGGCGAAGAAGATGTATGATTTTTCTGAGCCGAAAGTTGAGCCTGTGCCGTCTGTTTCTGCGCCTGCAGTTGTTGTTAATCCTGAACAGCCTGTGAAAAAGTCACGATTTAAGCAGAAATAGATGAATTTTACTAATGGCTTTTGATTGGTTACTTTTTTGATTCGTTTTTTCTTTAGCCAAACATTTTTAAAGAATTTATTAAATTGTGTGTATTATAACAATGAATGAATAGTTGTATTATAATACTATGGTTGAATTGATTATTACGGAAAAGCCGAGTTCAGCGAAGAAGGTAGCGGAAGCGTTAGCGGATGGTAAGCTGTTACAGAAGCGAAATAAGCAGAGTTCGTATTATGAGTTAACGCATAATAAGAAGCAGATTTTGGTCACTTCAGCTGTTGGGCATTTGTTTGGGTTAGTCGAGAAGAATGCGTCTGGCTGGAAGTATCCGGTATTTGATGTGGAGTGGCAGGCGTCAAATAAGTCTTCAAAGGCGTTGGCGTATGTGAAAGATTATATTGATACGATTGCGCAGCTTGCAAAGATTGCGGATGAGTTTACAATTGCGTGCGATTATGATGTTGAAGGAGAGGTTATTGGATTTAATGTAGTGCGATTTGTATGCAAGAAGAAAGATGCGAATCGGATGAAGTTTTCGACGCTAACAAAGCAGGATCTAGTGAAAGCGTATGATGAGAAGATGAATCATTTGGATTGGGGCCAGGCTAACGCAGGAGAGACGCGGCATATTTTAGATTGGTTTTATGGGATTAATTTATCGCGGGCGCTTACTGCTTCTATTAAAACAACGGGAAGATTTAAAGTGATGTCAGCTGGTCGAGTGCAGGGGCCGGCGCTGAAGCTATTAGTTGATAGAGAGCGAGAGATTGCGGCGTTTAAGCCAGAGCCGTATTCTGAAATTATATTACATGGGGAGTTTGAGGAGCTAGGGTTTGAAGCGGATCATAGCAATGGGAAGATGTTTGATTCGGTTGTAGTTGAGAAAGTTTTTTCTATTGTTACAGGAGCAAAACAGGCAGTTGTTAAAGATGTTAAGCGTACTCAACGCGAACAGATGCCACCGTATCCGTTTGATTTGACAGCATTGCAGACGGAGGGGTATGCGCAGTTTAAAATTACGCCAAAAGAAACATTAGAGATTGCGCAGTCGTTGTATCTTGCGGGTGTTACTTCGTATCCAAGAACTTCGTCACAACAATTAGATCCAAAGCTAGGGTTTGTTAAGATTTTAACTGATCTTTCTCGACAGATGGAGTATATGGATCTTTGTCATGAGTTACTTAAGTTGAAAGAGTTGAAGCCGAATAATGGGAAGAAAACAGATCCGGCGCATCCGGCGATTTATCCGACCGGTTTGACACCGAATGAATTGAATCCGAAGCAACAGAAGATATATGATTTGATTGTGAAACGATTTATGGCGACGTTTGCTAAACCTGCTGTACGCGAGACGATGGAAGTTGGGTTGGATGTGCGTTCTGAATTGTTTATTGCGAAAGGAACGAGGACAGTTGATGAGCAGTGGCATAGATTTTACAAGCCGTATGTGAAAGTGGAAGAAGTGACGCTGCCAGCAATGAAAGAGAAAGATGTTGTTGTTGTTAAAGATATTGTGCAAGAAAATAAAGAGACGACACCTCCTAATAGATTTAATCAGGCTTCGATTATTAAAGAGTTAGAGAAGCGAAATTTAGGAACGAAAGCGACACGAGCGGATATATTAGATCGGTTATTTGAGCGAGGATATATTGAAGGAGTGCAGATAACGGTGTCACAGTTTGGAATGCGGACAATTGAGGTGCTTGAGAAGTATGCGGCAACGATTGTGGATGAGAAATTAACGGCGGATTTTGAGCAGGAAATGGATTTGATTCGGGAAGGAAAAGAGAAGCAGGAGAAGGTGCTTGAGCGGGCGAAGAAGATATTAGTTGAGTTATTAGGGGATTTTAAGAAGAAAGAAAAAGAAATTGGTACAGATTTATTAGGATCGCTTACAGAGATGCGGGAGAAGCAGAGTTATATTGGGCAATGTCCGGGATGTACTGAGGGTAAATTAGTAATGAAGAAAGGGAAGTTTGGCATGTTTATTGCGTGCGACAAATATCCGGATTGTAAAACGACGTTTAAGTTACCTGGTTCTGGTCTTGTAAAGAATTCAGATAAAATATGTACGCATTGTTCGCATCCGATGATTGTGATTATTCGCAAAGGTAAGCGGCCGCAGGAAGTGTGTATTTATTCGGGTTGTTCGAGTAAAGTGACGGCAGAAGAGAAGACGCAGTATGAAAATATTGAACAGCAGAAAGTTGAGGAGCCGTGTCCAAAGTGTGGGAAGAATTTAGTTGTTAGACGATCGGTGTATGGGCAATTTTTAGGTTGTTCAGGGTATCCGAATTGCAAACATATTGGGAAGTTAGGTGAAAAGAAGGAAGGAGAGGGCGTTCCTATTGTTGAGAAGAAAGAAGTTGTTTCTGGGTCTGATGTTAAACGTGAAGAGGTTAAACAGGTGGTAGTTAAAGCTGGCAAAGAGAAAAAAGTAGCAAAGAAGAAGTAAATATTTATAAATAAGTGAATGTGGATTAGGTTTATTGTTTAAAAATATATAAAAGGTGGTTATTATGGGTATTGTAAAAATAAATATACATAAAGTGTATGCGGATCGTAATTTGAATGCGAAGCCAGGTCAAGTAAATATTAATAATAATGTTTCTTTGCTGAATGTTGAAGAGATGGATTTTGGTGTGCAAGGGAAGCGAGGCTTGAAGTTTACGTTTTCGTTTGTGTGTGAGTATGAACCGGATTTAGGTAAAATTGCAGTGGAAGGGCAAGTATTGTTTTTAGAGGATGAGAAGAGGGTGAAGGAAATTAAAGCAAGCTGGGATAAGAATAAGCGGGTGCCAATGGATATTATGGAGCAAGTAGCGAATGCGGCGTTACATAAAGGAAATATTCAAGCGATTAAAATTAGTGAGGAAGTGAATTTACCAAGTCCGTTGCCATTGCCAAAAATTAAAGCAAATCCAGTGACGGGACAGGCGCCTGCTGTGGTTGAGAAGAAGAAGTAATTTTTTTATTTTTCTACTTTTTAGTGAAGCAATACTTTTATATATCATTCTATCATTATTTATATCTAGTTATAATCAAAAAAGAGGTTGTGTATGGGTGTCGTTAAATGTTTATTAATTGTGCTGTTGGTTAGTTTATTTTCTGTTTTGTTTGTGTCGGCAACTCATGCTAATTGTACAAGTACAGCTAGTGGTGTGATTTTATTGGATAGTAATGTGAATAAAACTCCGGGTACTTGTTTTATTGTGACATCTAGTAATACGTTGATTGATTGTCAGGGATTTAGTATTAATTATACGGGCTATGCGGTGAATACAAATGGATTTAGTAATGTTACGATACAAAATTGTGTGATTAATGGAAATGTTAGTACTTCTTCAGCGTGGGGTATTTGGATGGATACAGGTTTTAATAACATTGTGTTAAATAATACAATTGTTACTAATGGTCGAGGGGGCGGGGGGATTTATGTCAATATACAAACAAATGCTACTATTTCATCAAATACCATTGTAACCTATAGTGATCAATCACCGGGAATTCGTTTGCAGGATTCTAATAATAGTGTAATATTTAGTAATTTAATCAACACAAATAATTCTTTAGGGGGTTTGTCTGGTTCTTATGGTTTTTATTTAGTGGGTGTTACACATAACAATTTGTTGAAAAATAATACTGTTAGTTTTTTAGCAATGTCTAATTTTTCGATCTATGATTTAACTGCAGATGATTATTATAATTATCTTTCTTATAGTACAGTAAATGGTGAAATTAATTGGATGAATAATGGTACCGGAAGTTTTTTACGAAATCTTTCTCTTTTGGATCCAAATGGGTTAGGATTAAGTAAAAATATTATTATTGATACTAATCTTGTTGCAGTAAATACTTCGGGTGTTCTATGGGGGAAAATTAATAGTTCAGCAAATATTACGTTGCGAAGTTTAAGCGGTGATACTTTGAGTAGTATTACAAAAGATTCTGCGTTTCGATCTACAGCGGCTTCTGTTTCTGGCGCGGATTGTTTAACGAGTAGTCCTGTGAGTTGTTATTTGAAAAGCTTCTCTGGGGGTACGTTGATTTTTAATACGACGAGTTTTTCTAGTTTTACCTCGATTACTACTTCTTCTTCAAGCGGTAATTCGGTTCCGGAGTTTAGCGACTATGCGATGATGTTTATATTACTCATTGGAATTGGCGGTTTTTTTGTGATGAAGAAAAGAGAAGAGTGAAAGTATTAGCTCACTTTTTTTTCATTTAATTCAATTTTTCTTTCTGTGGGAATTCCATTTTAATGAGTGGGACAAGCATTTCTTCTTTGCTTAAGCCGCCATGATGACCATGATGTGGTTTCTTTTTTTCGTCTTCAGGGATAGTTTGGCGGATGATATAATTATCTTTAAAGAGAAGGATGTAATCTCCCAAGCGATTGAGAGTCTGAGGGTGTGTGGGTGTTACTGTGCCGATGGGGCCAAAGAGGTTTTCTTTTAAGAGATCTTCTGATTTATGAAGAGTGCAGTATTTTTGCAGTTTGTGTTTGACGTATTGTTCGAATTGCTGTCGTTTGTGTGGGTAGACGTGGCAGAAGGCAGCGCGATGTTCGCCGCTGAGGTAAGTTGAGAGACATTGTTCGAATAAAGGATGGCGGTTTAGGTGGATTGTTTGCGATTCAGAGGATACTATTTGGCCGTGATCGGCGGTGATAAGGAGAAGTGTATTTGTTTGTTGAAGCTGTTTGTGGAGTAATTGAAATTGTTTGGTTAGTTGTTGGAGATGGTGTTGTGTTTTGGGATGGGTTTTGCCATATTTGTGGGATAATGAATCGAATTCTGGCCAGTAGGCGTAGATGTATTTTTGTTGTTGATTACGTTTAACGGTGTTGATGATTTTTGTTAAGAATCCTGTTAGTGTTTTATAGCCAACTGTTTTAGTGTGTTTGCCGAAATATTTATTGTACGTGGTGTTGATGATATCTTTTTTTGTGATGATATATGATTTGCGAGCTGATTTTTGATTGTGAAGAGTGGTAAAGATGCTTTGTGGGAATTGTAATTGTGTTGGTGTGTAGCGTATTTTTTTATGTTGGCGATTTTTACTTGGAAGGATGGCGATAACGTCTTGTTTTTCTTGCAGATACATGAACCAAGATAGGTTGCCGTGTTCTTGCGGGGTTAATCCGGTTAAGTAGGTTGTTATGGCAGCAGCGGTGGTTGAGGGGAAAATTGTGTGGAGGGGTTGGATGGTGTGGGATTTGAAGATGTTTGTGTTTTCCTGTTTTAAAATGTTGTCGTAGCCTAGACCGTCGATAATGCACAGAATGATGTTTTGATATTTTTTGATGTTTTCGGAGGGGAGGGTGGTGAGAGTTGGGTGAGCGGAGGGGATGTCTAGAGCGTGACTGATTGAACTTATGAGGTTTATTACGTTGTTTTTGCGGTAATCTGGGAGAACGTATTGGTTATGTTGGCTTTGTGTTTTGAAATTCTCTTTTTCACGTACCATAAGGCTTATAAATTTGTTTATATTTATAAATTGTTATATCTTAAGTGTAGATTAAAAAAGAGGGTTATGAAATTATGATTCGTAAAGTTGTACCTTTAAATGATTGGTACATGAAGTTAAAGAGGAATAAATGGAATTATTATTTTGATAAGTTTACGTTTTTTGACATTTTTTTGTTGTGGTTAACGGCGGTAATGTGTTTTGGGTTTGTGTATTATTTTTTTGCAGATGATACCTCTTATTTGTACTCTTCGATATTTCAAAAACCAGTTGTAAAATTTATGGATCATATTTATTTTAGTTTTATTACGGCAACGACAACGGGTTTTGGGGATATTACTCCGGTTGGGAATTTTAAAATTGTGGCGATTTTTCAGGTGATTTTAGGGTTGTTATTGCTTGCGGTTGTGACGTCAAAATTAGTGTCGATTAAGCAGGATATTATTTTATCTGAGGTGTATGAGATTTCGTTTTATGAGAAGATTAATCGGTTGCGGTCATCGTTATTATTGTTTCGTCAGAATATTAGCAGAATTTTACCGCGAATTGAAGAGAGGGTGATTACGAAACGGGAAGTACATGATCTGTATATTTACATTGTGCCTTTGGTTGATACGCTGCAGGAAATTGAGCAGATTGTGGAGAAACCGGAAGAAGGAGCGATATTTACAAAAGTGGTGGATTCAGTGAATACAGAATTGATTTTTAGCAGTGTGATACATTCACTTGAAAAATTACATGAATTGATTGTGGCGTTGAATCATAGCAGAGCGGAGTGGAGACGAGATGTAACGGTTGGGATGATTCAGAAGGTGTTACAATTTGATACGTTGTTGTTTGAGAAAGGGCAGTTATTGGATATTGTGCCGGAGCAGAAAATGCAGGATTTGATGGTGCAAAATTCACATGCGGTGAAGCAGATACAAGAGGCGTTAGTGCATAGTTATGGGTCGGATAAAGCAAGAGTTATGCGTCGTTAAAACTCGATTTTAGAGTACCATAAGGTTTATAAATGATTGTTCTGTGGAAGATTGTATGGAAACAGTTGCACCGCCAGAAATTAAGCTGAAAGTAATGGAAGCAGTACAGGATGATGTGAATCGAGGAGTTGTTAAAGTTGATTCTAGTTTTATGAAGCAGATAGGAGTAGCTCCAGGTGATGCAGTTGAGATTAAAGGGGAACGAGTAACGGGCGCGATTGTGGATCGGGCGTATCCGGGTGATATTGGGCTTAATATTATTCGTATGGATGGAAATATTCGACGAAATGCGCGGACTTCTATTGGAGAAATTGTGACGGTGCGCAAAGCGGATATTAAAGTTGCTAAGAAAGTGATTATTGCGCCAGCTACAAAAGGTGTGATGATTAAAGCGGCGCCACAGTTATTTAAGCAGGGGTTATTAGGAAAAGTGGTTGCGAAAGGGGATATTGTTTCGCTTGGGCGAGGGCGGAGACGGGCACATTATCATGGGAGTGAGGATGTCAATGATATCTTTTCGATGATGGAGTCGCAGTTTGCAGGGTTTGGGTTTGGTGATTTGAAGTTTGTAGTTGTTGATACAAATCCGCGTAAAGAAATTGTAATTATTGCGAATGAAACGGAAGTAGAATTTAATCCGCAGGCGGTGGAATTAAAAGAAGAAGAGGGATTAAATTTAGGTGTGAATTATGAGGATATTGGGGGATTGAAAGAAGAAATTAAGAAAGTGCGGGAGATGGTAGAATTGCCATTGAAGCATCCAGAAATTTTTGAGAAGTTAGGTATCGAAGCGCCGAAGGGAGTGTTATTACATGGGCCACCGGGAACGGGGAAGACGTTGCTTGCGAAAGCTGTTGCTAGTGAGACGAATTCACATTTTATTTTAATTAATGGGCCGGAAGTTATTTCGAAATTTTATGGGGAGTCGGAGGCAAATTTACGGAAGAAGTTTGAGGAGGCGGAGCAGAATGCGCCGTCAATTATTTTCTTTGATGAGATTGATGCGATTGCAACGAAGCGGGAGGAGACACGAGGGGATGTGGAGAAGCGGGTTGTTGCGCAGTTGCTTGGATTGATGGATGGGCTTAAATCAAGGGGGAAAGTGATTGTGTTGGCCGCGACAAATATGCCAAATTCACTTGATATTGCGCTGCGAAGGCCGGGGAGGTTTGATCGGGAGATTGAGATTGGTGTTCCTGATAAAGAAGGGCGATTGGATATTTTGAAGATTCATACGAGGAATATGCCGCTTGCTAAAAATGTCGCGTTAAAAGATATTGCGAAAATTACGCATGGGTTTGTGGGTGCGGATTTGAATATGCTTGCCAAAGAAGCGGCGATGATTGTGTTACGACATATTTTACCGGAGTTGAAATTGGAGGGAGTAAATGATGAGGATCCGATTCCACAAGAGATTTTAGAGAAATTAGTGATTGCGCAGAAAGATTTTATTGAGGCGTTGAAAGTGGTTAGGCCAAGTGCGATGCGGGAAGTTCTGGTTGAGACGCCGGATGTGAGTTGGGCGGATGTTGGTGGTTTAGAGGAGACAAAAGAGAAGTTGAAAGAAGCAGTGGAATGGCCATTGAATAAACCGGAAGTGTTTAAGCGGATGGGGATTCGACCACCACGAGGGATTTTATTATATGGGCCGCCGGGAACGGGGAAGACACTCTTAGCGAAAGCGGTGGCGAAGGAAAGTGAAGCGAATTTTATTTTGATTAATGGGCCGTCATTACTTTCAAAGTGGGTGGGGGATAGTGAGAAAGCAATGCGAGAAGTATTTCGTAAAGCACGACAAACGTCACCTACAATATTATTTTTTGATGAGATTGATGCGTTAGTCCCACGACGAGGAGCGGGAAATGATAGTGGCAGGGTAAATGATAAGATGGTTAACCAGATGTTAACGGAGATGGATGGGTTAGAAGCGTTGAATGATGTGGTCGTGATTGCGGCAACGAATCGACCTGATATTGTTGATCCGGCGCTGTTGCGGCAAGGTCGATTTGATAGAATTATTTATATTCCAATTCCTGATACGGATGCGCGAAAGAGTATTTTTGAGATTTATCTAAAAGAGATGCCGGTTGCGAAAGGTATTGATGTTGGTAAATTAGCTAATTTGACGGAAGGTTATGTTGGTGCGGATATTGAAGGGGTTTGCCGTGAAGCAGCGATGATTGCGTTGCGTGAGGATATTAAAGTGAAAGAAGTGAAAATGGAGCATTTTACGAAAGCGTTAGAAGTTGTGCATGCGTCGGTTGATAAAGATGTGGAAAGTGCGTATAAAGAGTTAGAGAATTATTTTAGTTCTGCACGAGCAAAGCAGATCAAGGAAGAGAAAGTAGCGTATTTTGGATAGACTTTTTTGTTTGGCGGTTATGTTTGTTTTTCTCTTAAAAATAATTTTGATACAAAATAATAGCAAATCTCGTTAATTATGGAACATTTGCGAGATTTGCTAGAATAGTAAATCACAATTTAAAAGTTCCAAAATTATTGTGATTTACTATAAGATCTGATTTTTGAAAAAAAGTAAAAAAATAAAAAATCGAAAATAAAAAACTGTCGAGCCTGAAAGCGGTAAGCTCTCCGTTCATTACTCGCTGAAATTGTTATAATTAATAGACCCAGCGAGTAATAAAACGAAAATAAATTAAAGAAAATTTCTTTAATCCTATTTCTTGCCACCTTTGGCGCCACCAGCGGCAGCAGATTCTTTTTTCTCTGGCGGAACAAGCTCGTCCATGATTTTGGCGGGAATGCCGGCTTCGGCCATGACACTTCTGATTTTCTTGCTTTCTTTGCCTTCCATCTCTTTCATGATTTGCTTCGCTTTGGCTTCAAATTCTGTTCTTCGTTTCTCGATTTCTTCATGTAAGTGTTTTTTCTCGATTTCAAGTTGTTTGATTTCTTCGGCAGTCAATTCGGTTCTTCCGGAGGCGATTTGAGCGTCAAATTTTCCTGCGGCGATAGCTTTTAATGCTTCGGGAGCGGGGAGACCTTCTACAAGGATTCCCATGGATTGACAGCTGCCGACAATTTCACGAACTTTGGCTTTGAGGTCTTTTCCTAATAATGAGTCTTCTTTAATTTTGGCAATTTTAATGACTTGCTGGATTTTAAGGTCAGCTACTTTTTCTTGTAAAGGATTTGAAGCAGCTTTTTCTACTCCTGCTTCTTTTTTGATTAAAGCGGATGCTGGTGGCGTTCCGATTTCAATACTGAATGTTTTTGTTTCGGTATCGATCATGACTTTTACGGGCACTTGCATACCTTTCATATCAGCGGTTTTTTTGTTGATTTCAGCGATAACTAAGCCAATATTTACGCCAGTTGGTCCTAATGCTGGGCCTAAGGGAGGTGCAGCGGTTGCTTTTCCTCCTTCAATCATTGTTTCTACGGTTTGTTTTGCCATAATAATGTACCTCTGTAATTGTTATTTTATTCTTTTACGATTTTTTATTATTTTTTTTTGTTTTTTTTGTTTGAAGCGCGTAACAGAGGTATAAAAAAGGGGGCTATTTATATAGTTTACGGGTGGGATTTTAGAATATTTTTTAGGCTTATTTTGAGTTGTTTGAATAGTCTTAGCAATAATCTTTTTATAGTACGTCGATTCTGGGTAGCATATGACATTACTTTTAGAATATCTGACAGAGGGTTCGAGGATTTTTGTATCGAGCAATAAGATGCGGTTTTCGTCTAAGAAGTATTCAGGGAATGCGGAGGAGATTTGTCGGCAAGTGGTTAGTGAGTGTTGGAATGGGAAGTTTTTTCAAGTTTCTACGGGTAATTTTGCGCAGTTTTGGACGCGAGATTTTGGGTGGTGTGTGGGTGCGTTGTTAGAGTTGGAGTATGAAAAAGAAGTGCAATTAACATTGAAGTATGCGTTGAATAAGTTTAAACAGCATGGGAAAGTGACGACGACGATAACTCCTGCGGGAAAGCCGTTTGATTTTCCAAATTATAGTGTGGATGCGCTGCCGTGGCTGATTCATGCGATTCGAAAGTCAGGGTTTGTGTATTATACCTATCGAGATTTTTTGAACAAAGAGATTGAGAAGTATTTTGAGAAAGTGGTTAATCCAAGTACGGGATTGGTTCGTCCGGATGTGCACTTTTCGTCGATTAAAGATTTTGCGAAGCGAAAGAGTGGATGTTATGATAATTGTATGGTAGCATTATTAGCGCTGCATTTGCAGGGAATGACAGGGTTAGTAAATCCCTTTGTGTTGTTTGATTATGAGCAGTTGTTGAAGCGGCATTTTTGGAATGACAATTATTTTTATGATGATCTTTCTAAAAAAGAGTATGTAGCGGGGGATGCGAATGTATTTCCCTATGTGTTAGGAATTGTGAAAGATAAGAAAATGCTTGAGAAAAGTATGATGGCGATTCGGGATGCGGGTTTAGATGAGCCCTTTCCATTAAAGTATACTTCACAACGTGAGCAGGGAAAGTTTATTTGGCAGGAGATGGCAATGTGGAATTATGAGGGGAATACGATCTGGACGCATATGGGGCCGTTGTATATTAAATTAGTTGGCCAGGTGGATAAAGCGTATGCGATGGAACTGAAGAAAAAATATGGGCGTTGGATTGAGCATTTTGGGAATTATCTTGAGGTGTTTGAGGCGAATGGAAAGCCGTACAGTAGTCCGTTTTATGTATGTGATAGGGGAATGTTATGGGCAGCAAATTATTTAATGTTGAAATAGAGGATTGAGGATATTTATGGTGCCATTTCTTTCGGTGATTATTCCAGCGTACAATGAAGAGAAGTATATTCGCAAGACGTTGCATAGTTTAAAAATGCAGCGATTTCAGGATTTTGAGGTGATTGTGGTTGCGAATGGGTGTAGGGATAGGACGGAAGGAGTTGTGCGTAAGCGGATTGGGGAGGATAGGGGTAATAATGAGAAGTTGAGGTTGTTTTCTTTATCTAAAGCGCATGTTTCTTTGGCGCGAAATTATGGAGCGAGTGTGGCACAGGGTGAGGTGTTGGTTTTTCTTGATGCGGATACGGAATTGGAGCAGGATACGTTGTTGAAAATTCAGGAGCAATTTCGTTTTTCTGAAGCGGATGGTTCTTGTTTAAATGATGTTGCGGTGGCGACGACTTTAGTTAGAGCGGATAAAAGTTTATTTCGGTATAATATTGTGATGGGTTTGAAGAATATACAGCATCGGTTGGGATTCTATAAAGGATGCAGTGGGATTTTAGTCTGTCGCGCGGATGATTTTAAAGTAGTAGGAGGGTATGATGAACTTACGGTTCGAGAGCATCGAAAGTTGATTATTAAATTGTTGAAATTGGGGCGAGGGGGGTATAAATGTATTGATGCGTATGTGATTACATCGATGCGGCGTTTTGAAGTATGGGGAGTGCGACGAGCGATGTTATTTTGGATTCAGCAATGGATGAAAGATAAAACAAATGGGATAGAGAAGAGTGAGTATGAATGTGTGCGGTGATTTTTCTTAGATAGATTTATATACCTGTATCTCTTTGTAGATACATGGATGAGGCGTATTACCAAGGAAAGATGTTGGTTATTACGGTTCATGCGGTGAAGCGAGCGAGGGAACGTATGATTGCGTATCCGGATCAAGTGTATGCGGTGCTTCGTTCGGGACGAGTTGTAAAGTTTGGGAAAAATGGGATTAAATTTATTCAACGAGGGAAGCGGGGTTCGGTTATTTGTGTAGGTGAGGATGTAGGTCAATATATTATAATAAAAACAGTTGAGCGAGGTAATTAACTATGAAATGTCCACTCTGTCAAGCAATGATGGTACTTAAAACAGATAAAATTGAACAAGATGGTGTGGCATTCGATGCCTATCGATGTTCAGAATGCGGAGAGGAAATCATGACGATGAAGCAGTTGAAAGTACTTGCGGGTAAATATCGAAAATTGCGAAAAGCTAAGGAAATTACGTTTGCACAATGGGGGAATAGTCTTGCGATGAGAATACCTAGTGATATTGCAGAGGAATATCATCTTACGGCAGGTTCACAAGCAATGTTGGTTAAAGAGAAGGAAGGAATGAGGATTATTCCAGGGGGATGAGTGTGTTTAACAGTTTAATTTATTCTCTCCTTGGGTTAAGCAGGTGATTTTGTTTTCAATAATTGTGTAGGAGGAGATTTGAGGGTTATCGAATTTTTGTTTGCAGCAGATGTTTTTGGCGCTGTTTTGAGTGAGGAGGGTGTAGGATGTTTCGAGGTCTTTGAGTTGTTGTTGTAGTTTTGTGAGTTCTTCTTTATTGTCTTGTTGTTGGATTGTACATTTTTCTTGGATTGTTTGGGTTTTTTCGGTTGTTTGTTTTTGCAGTGATGCTATTTGTTCGTTTTTGAGTTCGATTTTTTGTTTGAGTTCGTCGTCTTTTGCGAGAAGTTTTTGATCTGATGTTGATTTTTGTTGATCTAATTGCTGCTGAAGTGTTTTGAGTTCGAGTTGATGTGTTTTTTTTAGGAGTTCGAGTTCTTTTGCGGTGGTTTTTTCGGAGATTTGGCAGTCTATGAGTTGTTGTGAGGTTTGTTTGAGATCTGTTTGAAGTTGTTGACTTTGTGTTTGTTGATAGGTGAGATTAGTTTTGGAGGATTGAAGTTCTTGGTTGATGTCTTGGATGTTTTTAGTGTAGGTTTCGAGGTTGGTGTTGCTCTGTTGGATGTCTTGATAGATGCTATATCCAAGATAGCTTGGGCGGATGACGACGATGAACAGAATTGCTATTACTGTGATTAGTCCAAGAGTGGGCAGGAGTATATTTTTCTTTTTTTCTTTTCTGCCATAGATTGGTTCGTACATAATAATATTGATTTTTTGGTTGTTTTTATAGGTTGCGGAAATTTCTGGGTTTGAGGTGGCGAAAACTTAATTAATAGGGGGTTATTTTTCTAAAGATATGATAATAACAATTTCAGGTAGTCCGGGAAGTGGGAAGAGTACGATTGCGAAGATGTTAGTAGCAAAATTAGGGTATGAGCGAGTGTATGCAGGTGGTATTATGCGAGATACGGCTCGAGAGAGGGGGTTGACGCTTGAGCAATTTATGGAGTATTTGTCCCATGATGCTACACTTGAAAAAGAGATTGATTACAAAGTTCGAGATAAGGCGTATGCATTAGCAAAAGAGGGACGAAATGTTTTAGTTGAGGGGCGAGTGCAGTATCATTTGATTCCGGATTCTTTGAAAATTTATATTAAAGTTGATGTACGAGAGGGGGCGAGAAGGATTTTGAAAGATTTGCATGATACTAAAGCAAGTGTGGATCGTAATCAGATGATTGTTGATACGATTGAGGATATGGTTAAACTTAATATTAAACGTGAAGAGACGGATGCGCTGCGATATCTGAGTTTGTATAGTATTGATCATCGGGTTGAATCGCAGTATGATTTAGTGATTGATACGACGGCAATTAGTGCGCAGCAGGCGATGGAGAAAGTGGCGGGATTTATTGAAAAAAGTGGGGGAAAATAATTTTTAATATTTTACTGATTAATATTTTATGGAACCACAAGAGGTTAGGTTAGTATATCCACAACAGACAGTACCTGTTTTCTGTTTTCCGTTTGGGGCGGTACCGGAGATATGGTATGCCGCGTCGCCTTTTAGAATACAGTTTGGGAATGTTAAAAAATAATCAATCTCAATTACTTTTACATTTGTCCAGCCTTGGGATTGTCCTACTTGAATTGCTTCTTGTGTCTGATCACGTCCACATCCTGCTGTCAATATGAGTGCGGTTAGGCCGGTTATGAGTTGTTGTTTCATGTTTTAGCTATAATATATATTTTGTTTATAAATTTTTTGGTTATTTTGTTACTTTTTAGTAGTTTTAATATGTGTTTATGTTGAGGATAAGTTTTATATATCTATTGTTTTCTTTTGTTTGTATGGCAGAAATTATTCAAGTGCATGATTTTGTGGAAGTGGATTATACTGGTAAGTTACCGGATGGTTCGGTGTTTGATACGACGAGTGCGGATGTTGCGCGCAAGAGTGCAATTGTGTCTGAGAAGACGAGTTATGGTTCTTTAGTTATTTGTGTTGGGGAGCGACAAATTCTTCCTGGTATTGATGCGCAATTGGTGGGTAAAGAAGTGGGGCGAGAGTATATGATGAATTTGTCTGCGGAGCAGGCGTTTGGGAAGAGGGATATTAAGAAGATGAAGATTGTTCCTATCAATAATTTTCGTGAGCATAATTTATTGCCGCAGCCGGGGTTACAAGTTGATGTGGACGGAGAGATTGGGTTTGTGACAAGTGTGTCTGGTGGTCGAGTGATTGTGAATTTTAATCATCCATTAGCAGGGAAGGATGTGGTGTATTCGGTTATGGTTAAACGCAAAGTTACAGACGTGAAAGAGAAGATTGAGTATTATATTAGTTCGACGTTTCGATTGAAGAAGGAAGCGGTGAAAGTTCAGGTGGATGTTGCAGGGGGTAAAGCAATGGTGGATGTGCCGTTTATGTTGCCTGCGCAATTTTTCGATGCGATGAGTAAGCGATTGCAGGATATTGTGGGGTTGAAGGACGTTGTGATTGTGGGAAAACAAGTGGCGCAGAAGGCTGCGGTGTAAAATTAAGCTTAATCTCATCTTTTCTTTGTTTTGTTTGTTAGTCAATTACCTCCATTTTGCAGTGCAATAATCTTTATAAATAAAAGTTCATTCCAGTTCTTGTTTGAGTGTGAGTAGAAGTTGAAAAATAGGTGAATTATTATTATGGATGGTTATACTAATACAAATAATCCAGCTGATACG
>Ga0209515_10005216_pt1 | contig 17004 bp, 14 predicted proteins | sample Subgroupgradi54m_FD_187454 | JGI IMG/M metagenome (GOLD analysis project Ga0209515, IMG submission 187454) | Subsurface groundwater microbial communities from S. Glens Falls, New York, USA - GMW60B uncontaminated upgradient, 5.4 m (SPAdes)... ...
CGACCGCGCCGAGCACCACCGCGAAGGCGCCGGAAAGCTGGTCGAGCGTGCTCGCGCCGGGCGGCACGAGCAGCCGCTCGTTCACCGTCAACGCGGCCGGGACGATTAACGTGACGATGACGAGCGCGGGGGCGACGGTGGGCCTCGGCGTCGGCGTGCCGAGAACGACAGGCGGCGGCTGCCGGCTCGGCATCGCGGTGAATACGGGCGGCAGCGCGACGCCGCAGATCACCACGCAGGCGGATGCGGGTCAGTACTGTGTGCAGGTCTTCGATCTCGGCACGCTCACGGATCCGATTCCATTTGCGATGACGATCGACCATCCGTAGTCATGGGAACTGCGAGACTGCGTAGGCTGCGATCGCGATCATCTCGGCCGGCGTGAGATTCTCCACGTCGGCTGCATCTTCTCGACCGACGGCCCCTTCCGCGCGCCGTTCCTGATGTCGGTCAACTGGCGATAGATGTAAATCGGCGACCGCCCGGCGATGGGCGGCGCCTCGTTCACGCCGCCGCGCAGGTCCGCGCCATGGCACGGCGCGCACGCCACGGTGGGGCCCGGCAGAATCTTGCCGGCGGCGTCGCGCCGCTCCTTGATCTTCACGAGGGAGCCTGCTGCCAGGGACACGGTGCTGGGCCCCGGTTTCCGGCGGCAGCTTGAACGTCGGGGGCGCGACCGGGTACGCCCATCGCGGGGTCGGCAGCCGGCCGGCGGCGCGCAGCGCGGCCGTCACGCCCAACGCACACACGACGGCCACGACGTGCCGATCGGTCCCTTCATCAATCCGCCGGCCGTCATATGCTCCCCGCGAGCATCTGTGACGACTGCAAAGAATGGAAAAGAATAGACGAATAATACAAGGGTGAAAGAGGCCTACGAGGCGTTCCTCGCGGAGTGCCCCGAATACGAATCGACGGCCGTCCTCGACCGGCTGCGCGCGACCGACTATCGCCGGCTCGATGAGCAGCAGCACGTCTACCTCGATTACACCGGCGGCAGCCTCCACGCCGAGTCACAGGTGCTTCAGCACGCGGCGATGCTGAACGGGCAGGTCCTCGGCAATCCGCACTCGGCGAGCCCTTCGTCGCTCGGAATGACGACGCTCGTCGAGGAGTCGCGACGCGCGGTGCTCGACTGGTTCAGCGCCTCGCCCGATGAGTACACGGCGATCTTCACCGCCAATGCGACGGGCGCGCTGAAGCACGTGGGGGAGTCGTATCCGTTTGCGCCGGGCGGACAGCTGCTGCTCACGGCCGACAATCACAACTCGGTGAACGGCATTCGTGAGTTCGCGCGCGCGAAAGGCGTCGAGGCGGAGTACGTCCCGCTGACCATGCCGGAGCTCCGCATCGATCTGGACAAGGCGCGCGCGGGTCTTCAGGGCCGCCCGTGGGGCGAGCCGCGGAGACTCTTCGCATTTCCCGCGCAGTCGAACTTCACCGGCGTGAAGCATCCGCTCGAGCTCATCGAGCTCGCGCACAGCCGCGGGTGGGACGTGCTGCTCGACGCCGCCGCGTTCGTGCCGACCAATCGCCTGGATCTCTCGCAGGTGCAGCCGGACTTCGTCAGCGTCTCCTTCTACAAGATGTTCGGCTATCCGACGGGCGTCGGATGCCTCCTCGTTCGGAACAGCGTTCTGTCGACGCTGCAGCGCCCGTGGTTCGCGGGCGGCACGGTGAATTTCGCTACCGTGCAGGGTCGCGCGAGCATCCTGTCGCGCGGCGAGGCCGGCTTCGAAGACGGGACGCTGAACTACCTCGGCATTCCGGCGGTCGCCGTCGGCCTCCGCCATCTCCAATCGATCGGCATCGACACCATCAACACCCGCGTCCGGTGTCTGACGCACTGGCTGCTCCAGCGCCTGGTGGCCCTGCAGCACAGCAACGGACGGCCCGTGGTGCGCATCTACGGACCGGTGACGACCTCGGACCGTGGCGGCACGGTGACGATGAACTTCTATGACCCGGAGGGGCATCTCGTCGATTACCGGCGTGTCGAGGAGCTGGCGGGGCTTCAGCGGATCTCGCTGCGCACGGGCTGCTTCTGCAATCCGGGTCCGGGCGAAACCGCGGAGGGTCTGACCGAAGCGGATATTTGCGCCGCGCTCGACTCGGACCCGGACATGAACCTGCGGAGCTTCCTGCAGTTCATCACCCATCGCAGCGGCAAGAGCGCCGGCGCGATCCGCGTCTCCCTCGGCATCGTCAGCAACTTCGCCGACGCCCATCGATTCATGCAGTTCGCCGGGAGCCTGCGGGATCAGACACGCCTGACGATTGGCGACGTGACGTTCGACATCGAATCGAGCCACGCGATCCGAGACGGCAGTTAAAGAGGTTCAACGGGTTCAACAGGTTCAACAGGTTCACGGGATCGCGGTAACTCCCAGGGCGCCCCTCGTCTGTAGTAAGCTCTCGGCGCGCAGGGCTTTGGCCTGCGCGCCCGCGTCGCCACGCGATGGCAAATCGCCCGTTGGGGGGTGCACAGTGGCACATGATGATCGGGAGAAATCAGTTTCGCGCCGCGCGTTCCTGAAGGGAAGCGCGATCGCGACCGGTGCCCTCTCTGCCGCGCTGATTCCCGCTGTCGAGGCGGACGCGCAGCTTCCCGACGCCGTCGAATCGGATCCGCGACACTCGACGGTCGCGTTGAAGGTCAATGGCGTCGCGTATCGGAAAGACATTCCCAATCGCACGACGCTGCTGCAGTTCCTGCGCGAGGACCTGAAGCTCACCGGTACGAAGATGGGCTGCGACCGGCTGCAATGCGGCGCGTGCACCGTCATCCTCAACGGCCGGAACGTCTACTCCTGCACGACGCTCGCGGTCGAAGCGACGGGAGGTGAGGTGCTCACGGTCGAGGGCCTCGCCAGGGACAGCGCGCTGCACCCGATCCAGCAGGCGTTCGTCGAGCACAGCGGCTACCAGTGCGGCTTCTGCACGCCGGGTCAGATGTTGAGCACGAAAGTGTTCCTCGATCGGACGCCGAATCCGACCGAGGATCAGGCGCGGCTCGCGCTGAGCGGCAACCTGTGCCGGTGCTCCGCGTACAAGAAGATTCTCGAATCCGTCATGGCGGCGTCGCGCCTGATGCGCGCGTAGAGGTCAACCCCATGGCTCAACAGAACACTGCCCAGCAGAACACAATCGCCGGTGGTCCCCTGAACGTCGTCGGCAAGCGGGGTCCGAACATCGACGCGGTCGAGCGCGTGACCGGCCGCGCGAAGTACACGGGCGACATCGACCTTCCCGGAATGCTGGTGGCGCGGGTGCTTCGCAGCACGCGGCCGCACGCGAACATCGCCAGCATCGACACCAGCAAGGCCGAGGCGCTCCCGGGCGTCCGCGCCGTGATGACGTACAAGGATGCGCCCAAGGTCATGATCTGGGGGAGTCGTCAGTACGCCATGAACGATCGGGTCCGCTTCCAGGGCGAGGCGGTCGCGATACTCGCGGCCGTCGACGCGGAAACGGCCGACAAGGCGCTGAAGCTCATTACCGTCCAGTACGAACCGCTGCCGTTCGTGCTCGATCCCGAAGAGGCGCTCAAGCCCGGCGCGCCGCAGCTCTTTCCAGACGGCAATCTCGAGGGGCAGCCGCGCACCCTGACCAGGGGCGATGTCGAACAGGGCCTGAGGGAGTCCGACAAGGTCATCGAGCGTTTCTACCATTGCCCGACGATGTGGAGCGGCGGGATGGAGCCGCGCGCGTGCGTGGCGCAGTGGGAGGGCGATCACCTGACGCTGTGGGCGTCGACGCAGGCCCCGTTCCGCGTGCACGGCAGCCTCACGGCGATGTTCAACGTGCCCGATGCGAACGTGCGCGTCATTTCGAGCTACGTCGGCGGCGGCTTCGGCACCAAGAGCGCGCCGCACACCGACGAAGCGCTTGCGGCGATGCTCGCGCGGAAAGCGCGGCTCCCCGTGAAGCTGCAGTACACGCGCGAGGAAGAGATTCTCGATTCCAACACGCGGTTCCAGACGCGGATCTACGTGAGAATGGGCGTCAAGAAGGACATGACGCTGCATGCGCTGGACGTCAAGGCGTACATCAACCAGGGTGCGTATCACTCGCGCCTCGGCGGTCTCGGCAACCAGTCCACGCACATGTACAAGTCGCCTCACGTGCGGACCGTGCAGTACCGCGTCCACACGAACATTCCGAACACCGGCCCGACGCGCGGCGTCGGCGACCCGCAGGAGACCTTCGCCATCGAGTCGGCGATGGACGAGATGGCCATCGAGATGGGGTGGGATCCGATGGAGTTCCGCCTGAAGAACATCAAGCGGAACGGCGACCCGATTGCGCGCGGCGCGGTGGGCACCGAGGATGGCCGTCTCGTCACGCAGGCGCTCGACAAGTGCATCGAGGCAGGTGCCTCGCGCATCCAATGGAATCGCCGCAATGCCGTCGCCGGCTCGCCGACCGGCGCGAAGGCACGGGGGATCGGCATCGCGTGCACCGAACGCGGCGGCGGCGCCGGACTCGCCGGCGCGTCCGTCAAGGTCAACCTGGATGGCTCGGCCCATGTGTTCTTCGCGTCGACCGACATCGGCCAGGGCAGCCGCACGACGCTCTCGATGATTGCCAGCGAGGTGCTCGGCATCCCGCTCTCGATGTTCAGGACGACGGCGGGCGACACCGAGGTCGCACCGTACGATGGCGGCAGCTATGGCAACCGGACGCTCCAGGGCACGGGACGCGCGGTCGAAGCGGCCGCGCGCGCCTGCCTGCAGCAGATTCTCGCGGCCGCGGGCCCGGCGCTGAACAACGCGGCGCCGGCGGATCTCGAGATTCGCGACTCCATCATTCGAGTGAAAGCCGATCCCTCTCGCCAGGTGAAGCTCGCGGAGGTGATGCAGCGGCGCGGCCGCAGCGTGACCGGCGACGGCGCGACTGCCGCTCTCCAGACCGGCATGGACGTCGAGCGCACATCGGGCGCGCACTTCGTCGAGGTGGAAGTCGACAAGGAGACCGGCAAGATTCACATCCTCAAGTACATCGCCGCGCACGACGTGGGTCGTCCCATCAACGTGACCATTGTCGAGAACCAGATCGAGGGAGGGACCATCCAGGGACTGGCGCTGACCCAGGGCGAGGAGCTGCGTTTCGACGAGCGGACCGGCAGCTGCCTGACCGGCAGCTTCGTCGATCTGAAACCGCCCACCGCGCTCGACTTCGATCCGCGGGTGATCGAGGCGGTCATCGTGCCGAACGAAGGCGTGACGGGACCGTTCGGCGGCAAGGGCCTCGGCGAGAATCCGTGCCACCCGGGCATGGCCGCAGTCGCCAACGCGATCTACAACGCCATCGGCGTTCGTCTCCGCGAAGTCCCGTTTACCCGCGCGAAGATCCTGCGCGCGTTGAGCGAGCCGCGGCCGGTGTTTGGAGCAACACCATGATGGACAACTTCAGCTACATCCGGCCCGCAACTCTGAGAGAGGCCGCTGCCCAACTCGGGAAGGAGCACGGCCAGGTGGCGGTCATCGCCGGCGGCACCGATCTCCTCGGCGAGATGAAAGACAATCTCGCCTCCCCGGCGCGCCTGGTGTCGATCAGGCACCTCGCCGAGCTGCAGGGCGTTCGGGCATCAGGAAACGGCCTGCGTATCGGCGCGGCCACGCTGCTTGCGGACATCGTCGAGCATCCGATGGTCCAGGAGCGAACGCCGCTGCTCGCGATGGCGGCCGGCAAGATCGGCACGCCGCAGATCCGCAACATGGGGACGATCGGCGGCAATCTCTGTCAGCGCCCGCGATGCTGGTACTACCGGAACAATTTTCCGTGCTACAAGCACGGCGGCAACACGTGCTTCTCGGCGGCAGGTGAAAACGACTACCACGCGATCCTCCAGGGTGGACCGTCGTTCATCGTCCATCCGTCCGACGCGGCGCCCGCCCTGGTCGCCCTTGGCGCCACGGCGCGCATCTCCAACGGCTCACGCGAGCGGACGGTCCCGATGGACAAGTTCTTCGTGACCCCGCGCGAGGATGTCCGCCGCGAAAACGTCCTGCTTCCAAACGAGATCCTGACGGCCATCGACATTCCCAACGCGCCCGCGGGCTCCAAGGCCATCTATATCAAGGAGATGGTGCGCGAGGTCTGGGACTTCGCCCTCTGCAGCGTCGCGGCGATGGTCACCGTGAAAGACGGCATCGTGACCGACGCGCGCATCGTCCTCGGCGGCGTTGCGCCCGTTCCGTATCGGGCGGCCAAGGCGGAGGCGGTGTTGACAGGCAAACCGCTGAACGAGGCAAGCGCCGCGGCGGCAGGCGTTGCCGCGGTCGACGGCGCGCGACCGCTCGCCAAGAACGCCTACAAAGTGCCGCTGACGCAGGCGGTTGTCAAACGAGCACTGCTCTCGCTCGCCTAGATGCTCACAGCAGCGGACGTTGCGGCACTGCTCAGTGAGTCGACGCGCGGGTTCAACGAGTACCGCGCGTCGCATCCGGGGGAGCCAATCGTGCTCACGGGCGTCACCCTCGAGGGGTGCAATCTGGCCGGCGCCGATCTTCGTGGCGCGAATCTGTTCGAAGCCAATCTCGCGTGGAGCAACCTGGAAGGGGTCAACTTCGAGGGCGCCGATCTCCGGCGGTCATGGCTGGAGGGGTGCAATCTTGCGGGCGCTCGCTTCGACGACGCGCGCATGGACTACGCGAACCTGCGGAGCGCGAAGCTGCGCGGCGCCACGCTCCGGCGCGTGACGCTGCGGTGGGGCACCTTTCAGCACGCCGACCTGCGGGACACGATCTTCGACGGCGCGGACCTGCGGCGCGTGGTGTTCTGCGACGCAGACCTGACCGGCGCTGCCTTCAAGGACGCCAACTTTGCCGAGACGGATCTCCGCTGGGCGATCTATCAGATCGACGCCATCGAGTCCGACCTCTCGGGCGCGTGCATTCGATAGCCAGCTGGCAGCGGGCAGCCGACAGCGGGCAGTAGATTCAGCGTTCTTACTGCCTGCTGCCAGCTGCCGGCTGCCGGCTATTTCGGAGATTTCGATGATTCCGATGAATGCCTGTCAGTCTCGAGCGCGCGGGTGGAGAATCCTGATCATCCTGGCCGTGTTCGGCGTGCTCACGACGGCCCCTGCCTACGCACAAATCGGCGGCGCCACCAATATCGGCGGCGCGGTCACGGACGATTCCGGTGCCGCACTGCCTGGCGTCACCGTCACGATCACCAACACCGCCAACGGGCGCGCGCAGTCCGTCGTCACAGGCTCGGATGGGCGGTACCGGGCGGTGCAGTTGCAGCCTGGCCCGTACCTGGTCACGGCGGAGCTGCAGGGGTTTTCGACAGCGCGACGCAACGTCGTCCTCGTCGTGGGCAGCGACGCGGAGCTCAATGTCACGATGGGCGTCGCCGCGGTCAACGAGAACGTCACGGTCACTGGGGAGGCGCCGCTCGTTGAAGTGGCCAAGTCGCAGCCGTCGTCGGTGATCACCGCGATGCAGCTCGAGAGCCTGCCCGTGCTGTCGCGCAATTTCCTGGTCCTTGCGCAGCTCCTGCCCGGGGCGGGCCCCATCAGCCTCCGGAACCCGTCGAACCTGCCGCGCAACGGGGTCACGAAATTCGGCGCCGTCCCCGACGAACGGTACGCGTATACGACGCAGATCGACGGCGGTGATGTCGACGATGCGATCTGGGGCGTGCCGACGATCAACTTGAGTCAGGACGCGATCGCGGAGTTCAAGGTGTTCCGCAACCAGTTCGACGCACAGTACGGCAAGGCGACGACGGCGGTGGTGACCGTCGCGACGAAGGCGGGCACGAACCAGATGAGCGGCACGGGGTACTACTTCGGCCGCGACAAGGGCCTGAACGCCAAGAATGCATTTGCCACCCAGGATCCGCCGTTCAAGCAGACGAGGGTTGGTTATTCCTTCGGGGGGCCGATCGTTCAGAACAAGACCCACTTTTTCACCGCGTACGAAGGGCTGTTCGTCGACACGGCGAACATCGTCGCGCTGCCGGTCAGCAATCCATTCGCGCCGCTCGACAATGGGACCTTCGCGAAGAGCCAGCGTCGGCGCAATTTCGACGCGCGGGTCGACCATCGGATCAATGACAAGCACAACATGTATCTGCGGTACGCGTACGACTTCTATGGCGATTACGCGCCAGCGAAGCCGCTCCGGGTGCTCGATGGCGGCCTGCTGACGCTCGGCAGCAGCGAGTTCAGCGACTTCAGCAGGTCGTACAGCACCGTGGCGGAAGAGAACTGGATCATGTCCGGCACGATGCTCAACACGCTGCGCGCCCACGTGCTGATTCATCGTCTGTACGCGGAACCGACGTTCTATGGGCAGTCCGTGTCGCGGCCGGGCTATGCCTGGGGACAGCAGCAGCAGAGTCCCCAGCGGTTTCCGCGCGAGCGGCTGACGGTGACCGACGCGCTGCTGATTACCAAGGGCAGGCACGATCTGAATATCGGCGGTGAGTTCACGAGGGGGCATTACGCCTTCGACGCGCACCACAACGAGGGCGGCCTCTGGACGTTCAGCACCGATACGCCGTTCGATCGGAACAATGCGGCGACCTATCCCCAGCAGTTCACGATTCGTGGCTCATCGAACACGATAGGACTTCTCAGGCACCCCGCGAGCCAGATTGCGGCGTATGTCTCGGACACGTATCGCGTGCAGCGGCGGTGGACGCTGAATCTCGGCGCGCGTTGGGACTTCGACTCCAACCTTCGCGACAACGGCGTGATCGGCAAGATGCTGGACGACCCGCAGTTCAAGGGGATCGCGCAGTTCGTCCATCGCGATCGCGGCAACCAGACCGGCGCCTTTCAGCCGCGGATCGGCACGACGTGGGACGTCCGCGGCAACGGCACACTGGTGGCCCGTGGCGGCTTGGGCGTGTACATCACGCGCGACCGGCAGTGGTTCTCGGTGAGCTCGCAGCACGCAAACTTCGGCGTGTCACAGCTCATCACGGACAGGACGAAGCTGGGGCAGTGCTATCCGTCGATCGAGTGCGCCCTCGCCGGCGCAACCGGCGGCACGCGAACGGTACAGCTCATCGACGACAACTACCGGTTCCCGTATCAGCGGACGGCAAGTGCGGGCATCGGGTGGCAGGTGACGAGCACGACGTCGCTGGATCTGGATGCCGTGCACTCGTACATGCCCAACGCGCTGGGAGGGGCGGATGCCAATCTGCCGGCGACCGGCGCGATCACCGCCACCAACCCGCGTCCGGTCTCGACGCTCGGGCGCGTCATCGTGCAGAACCTGCCCAACACCAGGAGCTGGTACGACGCGCTGGAGATGCAGTTCCGGCAGCGCGTCCGCGGCGCCAACAGTCTGCAGGTGTCCTACACGCTTTCACGCGCGCTCATAGACGGCGTCGGGCGCGAAACGACGCTCCGGTCGTACCAGCGGGCGTCGGCCGTCGCACTCGATCAGACGGGGAAATCGTACGAGTACGGGTACAACCCCACCGACACGCGCCACAATGTCTCCATCTCCACTTCGTTCGAACTGCCATTCGGCATGCAGGTCAGCGGCATCGCACGAATCATCAGCAACGAGCCGCTGGCGGCCACCACGGGGCTCGATCTCGACGGCGACACGATCAATCTCGATCGGCCAGTGGGTCTGCCACCCACGGTTGGGCGCGGCGACGTGCAGAAGCAGCTCGACGTCATCAACGCCTACCGCGCGACGCTGAATCTGCCGGCGTTCACGATGGACAGGATCAGGATGCGCGCGCCGGCCAAGAACATCGACATTCGGCTCACGAAACGGGTGAGCCTGGGCCAGGCACGGCGCGTCGAGCTCTTCGCCGAGGCGTTCAACATCACCAACTTCGTCAACGTGACCGGGGGCAGCGGCAACATCCGCCTGGACTCGTTCAACGTGCCGACGGGCGCGCTGGATGCCAGGCAGATCCAGTGGGGTGCACGGTATTCGTTCTGAGGGGCGGAAGAGCACAGAGGGGCTTCGCCACGATGCAAGAAGCCCCTTGCCAACGCCGAATTAGGCCGTATAGAATCGGCTGACTTCAGGCATGTTTTCCGGACGCTACGGGCACGTGGAACTCCCGCGCTCAGTTATGCGTCTACTGCCAGTGGTTGCAAGCAGCCCTTATCCGTGTGTCCTGGAGCGTCTGCCTTCGCGCACACGCTGATCCGGCGTTTGTGGGTTCTCTTGACGGTGTACTTGGGAGGCTGATTATGCGGTTCAGATTGGGTCTTGCGGCGATTTGTGCGGTTGCCTTCGCGGCGTTGCCGGCCTGGGCGCACCATTCCCACGGCAACTACGTGGATACGTTCACCGATATGCAGGGTGTGGTGAAGGAAGTGCACCTCTTGTTGCCGCACTCATGGGTGTATGTGGAAGTGAAACCTCCGAACGGCGAGGCGCAGATCTGGGCGGTCGAAGCCACCGGTCGCAACGGGCTCGAGCGAATCGGCGTCACGAAGGAATATGTCAAGCCGGGCGACACGGTCAACGTTCGGTGCCACGTCCTGCGCGACGGCTCCAACGGTTGCCTGCTCGGGTTCCTGAAGGCCTCGGACGGAACTGTCAAGGACTGGGACGGCGGCAACGCACCCGCTCCGAAGGATTTCTAAGAGTCGACGCGCGGGGGAAGCGGAATCGCTTCCCCTGCTTCTCTCTTCGACGCGGCTCCTCGCCGCCAGCCCCGCCACTCATGCCACAGCCTCGCGATCGTACGCCGTACTCCGCCATCGTCGATCGCCCACCGCTGCCTCCGCTGCCCGGTGGCAACCGCATCGTGTTCTGGACGATCGTCAACGTGGAGGTGTGGGACATCTCGCGGCCGATGCCGCGCCTGCTCCTCGTCCCGCCGCAGGGAGTGGTACGGCATCCCGACGTGGGGAACTGGGCGTGGCACGAGTACGGCAATCGCGTCGGCTTCTGGCGGTTCCACGAGCTGTTCGAGCGGCTCGGCATCCGTCCGACGCTGTCGGTGAACGGGCGCGTCTGCATCGACTACCCGCGCATCATCGAGGCGGTCACCAAGTCGAACTGGGAGATGCTCGGACACAGCTACGAGCAGCAGCCCATCCACATCGAGCAGGATCCCGAGGAGATGATCGTCAGGACGCTCGACATCCTCGAGAAGTTCACGGGGCAGCGGCCCATTGGCTGGCTGAGCCCCGGATTCGGGCAGACGTTCCAGACGCCGGACCAGCAGACAGCCGCCGGCCTCAAGTACACCTGTGAGTGGCCGTACGACGACGAGCCGACGCGCGTGTCCACCAAGCATGGCCCGCTCGTCACGCTGCCGTACCCGATCGAGTGCCAGGACGTGACGACGCTGGCCGTCCAGACGCAGGAGGCGCCCTACTTCGCGCGCAAGTGCATCGATTGTTTCGAGCGCCTCTACGAGGAGAGCGCCAGGCGGCCCAAGATCTTTTCCATCGCGATTCATCCGTACGCCGCGGGACAGCCGCACGCGATCAAGTACCTCGAGCAGATCTACGAGCACATCGCGAAGTTCAAGGGCGTGCTGATCTGGAACGGCCGGGAAATCTACGAGAACTGGTACGCCAAGTCGCCCGAGAAGTTCGCCGGCCCTATGAAATAAACCTTGATATTCGTGACCTTCGTGGTTGATAAGGTCACCCATGGCTCCCGAAAAGTTTCGCATCGGCATCACACGCGACACGCTGCGTGCCGACGGCACATCCATCTTCGACACGCGCGCGCTCGACCTGTTCGCCGATCCGCAGTTCGAGTACGAATTCCTCGCCGACAACGTCAAGGAGCTCACCGCGGCCCACGGCGCGCGCTACGACGCGCTGTGCGTGCTGAACCCGAAGGTCCCCTCGGCCGTCGTCTCCGGGCCCGATCGCCGCGTGAAGATCGTGGCGCGCATGGGCGTCGGCTACGACAGCGTCGACGTGGCGGCGTGCACGGCGAACGGGGTGATCCTCACGAACACGCCTGACGGCGTGCGCCGGCCGGTGGCGACGAGCATCCTCCTGCTCATCCTCGCGCTGTCCCACAAGCTGCTCATCAAGGACACGATCACGCGCGCGGGCCGCTGGGCCGAGACCAGCGCGCACATGGGCACCGGCCTCACCGGCAAGACCGTCGGGTCGCTTGGCGTCGGCAACATCGGCAGCGAGCTGTTTCGCCTGCTGGCGCCACTCGACATGGTTCACATGGCGTGTGATCCGTACGTCAAACCGGAAGATGCCGCGAAGCTCCGCGTCCGATTGACCGACAGGGACACGGTGCTGCGCGAGGCCGATTTCGTCTGCGTCAACACTCCGCTCACGCCGGAGACGCGGCGAATGGTCGGCGATCGAGAGTTCTCGCTCATGAAGCCGACGGCCTGTTTCATCAACACCGCGCGCGGACCAATCGTCGATGAGAAGGCGCTCTACACCGCGCTGGCGGAGCGGCGCATCGCCGGCGCCGCGCTCGATGTCTTCGAGCAGGAACCCATTGCGCTCGACAATCCGATCCTGAAGCTGGACAACGTGATCGTGACGCCGCACTCGATCTGCTGGACCGATGAATTCTTCCGCAACAACGCGGAAAGCGCGTTCCGATCGGTCGTCGCCGTGGCCAGGGGAGGCGTGCCGACGTACGTGGTCAATCGCGACGTGCTGAAGCACCCGGACATTCAGGTCCGCTTTGGCGCGGGCAAGGCCGTCTGAACGCGGACGGCTGCTTGACCCGCACCAGTCGGGTCCATAGAATGTGCCCACTCTCGCCACCGCGCAGTTCCTTTCTCTTTTTGGGGGATTCAGATCATGGCGGTCGCCGCAACCGTACCACCGGTGCGCACACGCACCCCGCTCACGGTCAACCAGAAGAAGGGATTCCTGGCCGCCTACGCCGGGTGGACGCTCGATGGCATGGATGGGTTCATCTATGCGCTGGTGCTGGTGCCTGCGCTGAGAGAGCTGCTGCCCGCATCGGGCATCGCGGCGACGCCGGTCAACATCGGCTTCTGGGGCAGCATCCTGTTTGCGATGTTTCTCCTGGGGTGGGGGCTGTCGATGATCTGGGGCGTCGTCGGCGACCGGATCGGCCGCGTGCGCGCGCTGGCGCTGACGATCGTCGCCTATTCGCTCTTCACGCTGATGTGCGGCCTGGTCACCAACATCTGGCAGCTGATGGTCCTCCGCGTGCTGTGCGGCATCGGCCTGGGCGGTGAACAGCCGGTCGGTTCGACATTCGTGGCCGAGGAGCTGCCCGAGGATCGCCGCGTGAAGGCGGCCGGCTACCTGCACACCGGCTACTACTTCGGATTCCTCCTGGCCTCGGTGGCCAACTATTTCATCGGCGCGAACTACGGATGGCGCTGGATGTTCGCGTTTGGCGGCGTGCCCGCGCTCTTCGTCGGCTGGATCATGTCGAACGTCAAGGAGTCAAGGCGCTGGGAGGAGCTGGCGAAGAAGAAGAAGCCGTCGATGAGAGAGTCGTTCGGCGCGCTCTTCACGCCGAAGTACAAGGGCCGCACGACCGTGATGTCGCTGGTCTATCTCATCTCGATCATCGGGCAGTGGGCCGGCTCGATCTACGTGCCGACGGCGATTACGCAGATCGCGATGCGGCAGGGCGCCATCGCCGCCGACGCGGCGCGCATCGCCTCGTACGGATCGGGGCTGCTCGCGATCGGCACGGTGCTGGGCTGTCTCATGGCGCCCATCCTGGCGGAGCGGTTCGGCCGCCGGGTCGCGATGGCCATCTACCTGTCCCTCCTGTGCGTCACGACCGCCGTCTCCTTCGGCTGGGCGTTCTTCCTGCAGGTGAACGCGCTCCAGACGTTCTTCGTGATGACGTTCCTGCTCGGCGTCGCAGGCGCGAATTTCGCGATGTACACCCTGTGGCTGCCCGAGCTGTACGAGACGAGCTCCCGCGGCAGCGGCATGGGGTTCATCAGCTCGATCGGCCGCTTCGCCGGTGTTGGCATGGTGTTCCTGGTCGCGGCGGGCGTGAACTACTTCGGCAACATCGGGACGCCGATCGCGCTGACGTCGATCGTGCTGTTCCTGGGGATATTCCTGCTGCCGTTCACGATTGAGACGCGCGGCAAGCCGCTCCCGCATTAAGAGTTCGGCGGGTCATTTGATGTACTCCGGATCCCGGTCGTTGTTCGTCATCGGTTGCATGGCTCTGGCGTGTCTCGGCCCGGCGGCGCCCATGAGCCACGCGCAGCAGCAGCCGCCACAGCCACCTGTCATCGACAGTTTTTTCCCAAAACAGTTCGGACGCGGTGTATCAACGGCCGTCAGCGTGGCGGTTGGAGGCCGGCAGATGCCCCAGTCCGCCGAGATCTCCCCTGCGGCCGGAGTCACCGTGACCGGCATCAAACAGGTAGGAGCCGGGCAGGGCGCGCTCGGCTGGTGGGAAATCACCATCAACGTTGCCAATGATGCCGCGCCAGGCAACCGAACCCTGACGCTGGTGACGCCGGCGGGGCGCTCGAACCCTCTGCCGATCACGATTGCGACGCATGCTCCAACGATCTCCGCGCTCAGCATCGTGGCAGCGCAGACGAATCAACCAGCGGTCGACCTGCAATTCACCGCTGCTGACTCGGCGTCTGATCTTGGCGACACGCCGAATGTCGGGTTCATTCTCCAATGCGGAGTCGGCGAGCCCGAGCAAGGTGTTGTCAGAGGCAAGGTGACCGGCGGCGTCGTACGCGCCAGCATTCCCAACCCGCGTACTCGGAAAGGGCCTGGCGCTCCGGCGGTTGCCGACAGGTGCGACCTCCAGGTGCGCGTCAGCGACTCGATCGGGACCGAGAGCAATACGATGAGAACGACCGTCGAGTTCAGGAACTGAACCCGGTCACACCGCAGGAGAACTGAATCATGCGTCTGATGCCGTTCATGTCGGCAGCGTTGGTGTTGGCGATGTCGGCCCCTCTGTTCGCCCAGGAGGACTATACCGAGTTCGCCAGCAAGGAAGAACGCTTCACCGTCACGTTCCCGGGTAAGCCGACGGTCACGGAGACGACCTGGACGTCGGAATATGGTGCCGTGCTGCCGGCGCGCGTCTACAGCGTGACGGGCATCACAGGCCGCCACACGTTGACCGTGGTCGACTACAGGCCGGTCGAACGCATCCTGCTGGAGAAAGCCAAGAGCTGTCCTCTGGGCGCGGAGACATGTCAGGGGGTCGGTGACACCGGTCTTGGATACTGGAAAAACGACATCAGGGGCGCCGTCACCTATGCGATCGGAAAGATGCTGGTGGAGCGGGACGTCAAGGTGACGCACATGATGTGGAATTTCATGGAGCTGGTCGTGGGGACCGAGATACAGCTCACCAACAACACGGATCAATCCCGCACGTTCGCGTCGGCCTACATGCACGACAACAGGCTCCTGATCGCGGAGTCGACCGTCCCGAAGGGTTTCCCGCCGCCGACGGTCCTTCAGCAGTCCCTGGGATGGCTCGACGAGAACGGAAGGGGCATTCGCTATCAGTATCCCTACACCAGCGAGCCCGATCCCACGGTTCCACGGGTGCCGATTCGTGGTCGCGTCGCGGCGCCTGCGGACCGGATCGATCCGGGTGTCGCGGGGATTCTGCCCGCGCGCTAGAGAAACAAAAAAACCCGGATTCGCCTTTCGGCGATCCGGGTTTTTGTTTGTTGACTGCCGACTGCCGACTGCCGACTGCCGACTGCCGACTGCCGACTGCCGACTGCCGACTGCCTACTGCCTGCAGCGGTCGGTGACGATCCCGCCTTCAAGCGAGCTCGATGCAGCAACCCCGGGAGGTGCCACGTCGCGATATACCTTGTGGCAGTTCGCACAAACATCGTTCAGCTTCTCGGACAGTGCGCTCACCTTTTCGACATCCCGTGTCAGCGCGACCTTCTGCACTTCTTTGGCGAAGTCCTGGAGGTCGTGCGTAAACTTTATGAAGTCGGGCTTGTCCACCGGAACCGGCCTGCCGTTCTGGCACTTCCGCCCCGGCACCAGGAACAGCGCCGCGGTTTCCTGCAAGGCCATCGCGGCGTGATCGACCTGCTGCCACCCGTGATACGCCGTGCTCCCCCAGAGCACGTAGTCAAACGGTACGGGCGGCTTCCCCTTGTCGTCGGCCGGATCCTTGAGCTGCGTGTTGAAGATGATGTTGGCGTTGGGGAACGTGACTCCGATCATGAGCTGCCTGAGGTTCGCGACGACCACGAGCGGGAGCCCGCCAGCGTTAGCAGTCGCTGCGGCAGCCTTTGCCCCAAGGAACGTGGCCTGGGGCAACGTCGCGGCCGTCAGGTCCGGCCCGGCCGGAAACTTGTTGACCTGGAGAATGTAGGCCGTGAGATCGATGGCCTGCGGCCTGGTCAGCGTTCCGGGCGCCTGCTGCGGCATCGTGGCCACAATCTTGTCCACAACGTCCGAGGCTGCAAGCCCCGCAAAGTCATTCAGGAAGTCGTTTCCCGTCAGCGGAGGACCAACGACCCCCTCCAGCATTTCTCCATGACAGAGGAGGCATTGGGCTGTGTAAAGGTCCTTGCCGCGCGTCGCCTGCGCAGCCGAGTACACCCCGGCCGTGACCGGTCGCGCTTGCCCGGCGTGCCCGACAATCGAGAACACTCCGACCAGCGCGTACGCGGTGATCGCCACGCCAAAGGCGAGGCGAATGGCCGCAGGGCCTGAACGAATGGGGCGCATCTTTTGTCCTCCGGACTCACACAGGTAGTCTGATGTTGAAAAAGCAGGCGGGATTATATCTGATCGTCAACCGAGGAGCGACTTTATGACGACGTCTTCAGGAATTGTGCGTCACCGTGTTCTGGCCGCCGCGATTGCGGCAGTGGCCCTGAGTACTCTCGCAATCGCCCAGGATGGCCGCATCACGATGAGGCCGGGCGATGTCCCGTGGCCGTCGGCTCGCGCCGCCGGGGCCGGGACGTCGGGTGCGAGCGGGATCGAGACGGTCGTCTTGAAGGGGGACCCCACCAAGGCGGGAATGTATGTGCTGGAGCTGCGCGCCGGACCGAATCTGACGATCCAGGCGCACGCTCACAGAGACGACAGAGTGGCCACGG
>Ga0209515_10005218_pt1 | contig 17002 bp, 16 predicted proteins | sample Subgroupgradi54m_FD_187454 | JGI IMG/M metagenome (GOLD analysis project Ga0209515, IMG submission 187454) | Subsurface groundwater microbial communities from S. Glens Falls, New York, USA - GMW60B uncontaminated upgradient, 5.4 m (SPAdes)... ...
TATGGACCTCTGGAAGTTCCTGCTCCCGACCTTCTTCTCATTCGCAATTTTGCGACCGCACTCCATCTGACTAACAGTTACAGGCTTGTAGCTCATAACTCTCCTTTCGTTCAGTCCACTTGAAGCGACGATTATTCGTCACCAAAAGCAGACGGTTTATGCGTGGCAAAGTTATTTCGCCACAGCCCTACAGAGCCAAAAGCTTCACGGGGCTGGGGCGAATCCGCTGTCAGGCGGCAAATTCTGACCAGAATACTAACATATAGTGTAGCATTTTGTCAAATATTTTCTCGTGTGAGGGGTTACTTTTCTCGCGTCTATCTGCGTTCGTTACGCGCAAGTCCGAGTCGGCATCAAACTCCGGGCAATTCGTTTTTGGACAAATCCTTGTGCGCCGCCCGCTGATAGCGGCTCATGCCCATGAGAATGCCGAGACCGGCGAACTCGGTCAGAAGATGCGTGCCGCCGTAGCTCATGAACGGCAAGGTAATGCCGGTCACAGGTAGAAGACCGATGTTCATACCGATGTTGATGAAGAAATGACTCATGAAAAAGATGGCGATGCCGAGACCGAAGAGCGTCTCGAAGTTGGTGGAACCACGCATGGCGTGAATCAAAACGCGCCAAATAACAATGCCGTAAAAACAAAACAGCAGCACGACACCCACGAACCCCCACTCCTCGGCGAAAGCCGCGAACACAAAGTCTGTTTCGTATTCGGGTAAAAATTTGAGCCTGGATTGCGTACCGAAACCAACCCCTTTGCCAAGTAACTCTCCGGAACCGACGGCGATAGTCGATTGATAGGCGTTATAGCCGGTACCCCGAATATCCTGGAGGGGGTGGACAAAATTTATAATCCGCTGTTTTTGGTAATCCCTGAAAACGTAAAACCAGAGACCGGCAAACGCGAGCATACCGATGCAAAACACCATTGCCAAATGCTTCTTTGAAATGCCTGAAACGAACACCATGCCGAGCCAAATGAGGAATATAATGATAGCCGAACCAAAATCCGGCTGGAGTAACACCAGCATGAAAAACACAAAGGCGTAAAAACCTGAAACCAAAATGTGGCGAATGTGGGCGATTTCAATGTGCCTTCGGGAAAAATATTTGGCGAGAATGGCGATTAAAACAAGCTTGATTGGGTCGGCGGGCTCAAAAGAAACCTCGCCGAAGGTAAACCAGCTTTGGGCGCCCTTCATTGTCTTGGCAATCATAAAAAGTAGGAGCAGTAAAAAAGCGGAAGCAAGGAAAAGAGACACCAAAACAGAGGTGCGTCGCAGGAATCTCCAATCGAAAAAACTTAGTAAAAAAAGACACGCGGATGATATGCTTATCCACACTATTTGCCTCTCAAACAAAGAGCTCTCCCCCGTGAAAGAATTCATGGTCACAAGCCCGGCTCCGAGAATCGGAACAATGGACAAAATCAAAATCCAATCAAGGGTCAAAAAGCTTTTGCGGATACCGACTGTGTTGCGTGGCATAAAATTTAGCGCGACAAGGCAAAAACTTAGCGCAATACCCTATAAGTAAATTCAATCCGGCTCGCCGGCTTCTCGAGAGGTTCCGGCCAGGTAAAAACGAGAGGGGTAACACCGCCCTTGGAAACACTGTCCACAACAGTCCGGGACGAGGCAAGCGCATTATCAAGCGCATCGTAGAGTAGGGCCACTACTTCCGTGTTATATACGGCATTATCCGTTAAGTTTTGGAGAGAAGCGGTAAGACGTGGCAAACCGTCTTCCGTCGAAAGAAGCTTGTTATTTACTACAAGCGCCGGCTCTTTCGGAAAATCGGTCTTCCAAATCGGAGAGTCTAAGAATTCAAAGAGGGTACGGACAGGCACACGCGACCCGGTTACAATATTGCTCTCGAAAATACCGAAAATTTTCTTGGGAGGAACGAACGTGTCCCCCCGTCTCTCGTATATGAGAAGATTGTCAGAATCGTACAATTTAAAGCGATAGGCAATCTTTTCAACTCCGGAATCAAGATTCGGATTCTCGACATACGACACTGTGTTGTAGACCCCGTCTTTCACCTTAAACGCCCGCTGCCAATGCACAATGAGGTCAAGAGCATTCGCCTTGCAGAGCAAGGTGCAGGGACCCCCGCAATCGACACCGAGTTCCCCCTGATTTTGAAGTCTGTCCGTGCAGCTCGGCGCTTTGTATGTTACATACCAGAGGGGTAAAGCGAGCGCGAAAAGAAAAACAAGCAACGTGCCGATAATATAAATAGATTTTCTCCGCGTAGACCAGGAAACCATATGCGAATAGTATATAGTATTTAGTAGTTAGTATCTAGACAAACGAAAAAATCCCGCCACGCTTTGCGGGACCGCGGGGGAGTTGGAGTTAAATTCTTTGTGTTGGCGACTACCTACTTTCCCGCCATAAGCGGTATCATCGACAGTACGGCGTTTCACTTCTCTGTTCGGAATGGGAAGAGGTTAAAAGCTCTGGGAGAGCTTTTAAGGTCGGACGGCGACGGCCGGAGACGGGGTCGCGGAAATTTTCAGCAGAAAATTATCTGTGACTTGCCACTGACAATAATTAGTTCAATTTTTTAGTTCTGGCGACTACCTACTTTTCCGCCAATGGCGGTATCATCAGCAGTACGGCGTTTCACTTCTCTGCCCGCCCTCCCACCAAATCAAGCTCCATAAACTGGCGACTAGCTACTTTCCCCCGAAAATCGGGGTATCATCGCCACTACCGCGTTTAACTTCTCTGTTCGGAATGGGAAGAGGTTTTTCCACGGCGTCGAGTCACCAGATTGCGGAGCTCGATATGTTTTTGGTGATTTGGTGGGAGGGTGAAGAATGGGAAGAGGTGTTGCCACCGCCTTGAATCACCAGAACTAAAAAATCGATATCAACACAAAAAATTCGATAACATTTTTTTATTATTGAAGACTGAAACGTGAGCCCCGATTCGTATATGGGACAAATCGAGGAGTGGCGGAAGGGGCAGGACTCGAACCTGCGATAGCCTCCACGTAACGGAGGTGCTTTAGCCGCTAAGCTACCCATCCACCGGAAACAAAGAACAAATGGTTAGAAGTTTGGTCGGGGCGGTGGGATTTGAACCCACGACCTGCGGCACCCGAAGCCACCGCGCTACCAGGCTACGCTACGCCCCGACACTGCGAAATTTGGAGCGGCAAAGCGGACTCGAACCGCTATACTCACTACGCCGTAGTGATGCTCTACCGTTGAGCTATCGCCGCATCCAAACAGCGAGGAGAATGCCGAGCCGAGGTTTGTCCCTACGGCTCCTGCCCTCATGGTAGTACGACCGACAGACCAAAAGGGCGAGCCGACAAACATTCCCCTCGCCTAAAACCCACGTTTCAATCTTCAATATTTGGCTAAAACATTTTGTCTTACAAAATGTTCGCCCGACCGCACAAAGTGCGGTTTAGGATCTTTTCAAGTAACATTCATGGAATTAAATCCATGTAACAGGACTAAACAATTTTGTGGAATACAAATTTCCTAATAAGATTCGACGAATTAGGACTTCTCGGCTCAACACCTTACGATGCGTACACCTGAAGCCTATATACGTAATAATCTCTTACGGGTCTCAAACGATTCATAATCTTGAAGTGGGCTTCATTCTTAGATGCTTTCAGAATTTATCCCTTCCCAACATAGCTACTCTGCGGTCCACCTGGCGGTAGAGCAGATACACCAGAGGTCAGTTCATTTCGGTCCTCTCGTCGCGAGGACAGATTCGGAAATTGCTTTCGTCGCGAGATTGCAGAATTTCTAGCGAGACGAAGTGAAAATTTTAGAAACATACCTTAGTCTGTTTCTAAAATTTTCGCGAGTCGGAGCGGAAATTCTGCAATTGTAGCAGAAATGAATTTTTGAATCTGTCCAGATTCCCCTCTCACGAGGAGCACAGACTATATCTTCACCTTATTTCGTTCAGCGAACGAATGAAGGGATGGCGTATTACAAGCATAAGCAGTCGTTTTCAAAGAAACGATTCCTCAGTATGCAAGTCTGTTCTTTACCGATTGTAAAGAAGCAAGTCGTTACGGGGTCAAATCTAACATTTTAAGCAACTCATTCTTAGTTTTCTTTTTCTTGGTTACGTAGTTTTCACTTTGTATCACCAAGACCAAATCAACCAATGTATGAAGATGCTTTTGACTTAATGCCTTATATTTTTTACTTGAAAGAATCTGCGTTGCCGTATAAAGCGCGCGGGCCTGAAGCCGCTTGAACTTTATAAAGGGCAGAAGTTGGTAAATTATGTTTTTCACCGACTCATGTCCATTGATTCGCAGTTCCGACATGCCATCATTTCTTTTGGAAAGATAGCCGATGTTGAAAATTTGGTGAATCCAATGCAAATCTTTCTCGTGCCGAGTATCTTGATAAAAGCAAATGGTCGCCATAAAACGAATTTTCGCTTTACTGTCCGAACGCTTCTTAATCTGAAGCATCAGACTGCCATCTCCATCAAGAAAACCCGCAATATATGCCAAGTCTACTTTAGATCGACTTCCCACGGTATTGTCTTATATTATTTCTGGTCCTCAAGTATCTTTATGGTACCATTGTACCTCCGCGGCAAGGACTAGGCCACGAAAGTTATCAACAGAACAGAAATGTGTAAGATTCCACCGTTATTAGCCATGTTGTCATCACAGATTTCTCCGTGAAGTAGCAAACATTTACTAGAAACAAATCTTCTCAAGAATCAACGCCTGCAGCAGATAGGAGACCAACCTGTCTCACGACGGTTTGAACCCAGCTCACGTAACTTTTTAATTGGCGAACAGCCAAACCCTTGGGACCTTCTCCAGCCCCAGGATAAGTTGCATATTGATCACATATTACTATGTGTATAGACTATACCTTCATCCCTACCTAGTTTTTCCCCTGAAAAACTAGGTAGGGAGACCAGCGTCTTATAATGGCGTTTTCAAAGCGTCTCGCACTAAGACTACCACTATCTTCATCTCATCCCGCTCAAAGCGGGACTCGAATCCAGTCGTTACGGGGTCAAGGCAATCTTGTAAGTAAGCTCCGGAATGATGTATGGTTTTACCAAATCAACAAATTTTTTAGATTCCCTTTGGGGAATATAAATGTTCCAGTACTTTCCTTTCTTATGCAATGATGTTTCTATTCCAAAATTATTCTTGAGAACAGATTGAAGCAGTACTTGTTCGTCTTTTGTGAACGAATCAGTACCAAGTCTTAAAGCATTGCAGTCATTTCTTTTGTATCCATCGTCCATAAACCAAACGGCTAAAGACAAAGGATGTTTGAGAATAAACTGAATGTGTATAGGAATAATTTTCTTTTTATTGAAATAAAAAGTATTCCAATATGTGTCAAATATCTGATTACTAAATGTGTATGCTCTAAAACTATCATAAAAGCATTTATTGATTTTATGATAACTATGCAAACGCATTATGCTACCAGTTATGACTTCTTTAAGCTTGTTGTACTTCCACAGAAGATAAGATTTTTGCGATTTTCCATGCTCTAAACGCAAACGGGCATGTTTTCCATTTCGTTCCAAACACCCATCACCGAGAATCGTCCCGATGATGATTGCATCTTGTCTTTGTGTCAGTTGCATAATTAAGCTGCCCGACTTCCCACGGTATTGTCCTATTATAACTGAGTCTTATAATAGGAGTCCACCGTTATTAGCCAGTTTTTGCATTCCGATTTACATCGGAAGCGACCCTAAATTAAGCCGACATCGAGGTGCCGAACTCCGCCGTCGATTTGGACTCTTAGGCGGAACTAGCCTGTTATCCCCAGAGTAGCTTTTATCCGATAATCTCCGGCCGCCTCTAACACGGACCGTCGGTTCACTATGCCCTGCTTTCGCACCTGTTCGGCAAGTACGCCTCACAGTCAAGCCCTCGTATGCCATTGCACTATCGGCACGGTTTCCATTCGCGCCTAGAGGACCTTAATGGACTCCTTCGTTACTTTTTAGAAGGATAGCGCCCCACTAAAACTACCCGCCAGATACTGTCTCGCGACGTTTTTGCCATCGCGGTTAGATTGTGTATTTCTAAAGAATGGTATTTCACTGTCGGATCCATCCGCCCCGAGAGGCGGACTTCAAATCCTCCCATCTACGCTACGCATCAGAAACACACAGCCAATATCAAGTTGTAGTAAAGCTTCTGGGGTCTTTTCGTCTAGCTGCAGGTAACCGGCATCTTCACCGGTATTGTATTTTCACCGAGCTGTTCTCCGAGACAGTTGCTCAGTCATTACACTATTCGTGCGCGTCGGAACTTACCCGACAAGGAACTTCGCTCTTCCGTTCCTTTAAACACAGAAGGACTCTATCTTCTCCCTCCCTGCTCGGCAGGGAGGGGGCGCGGGGTTGGTCTCTTGTGACCCGCGTTGACTATGCCTCAGATTACTCTGGGGCAAGGTAGCATTTTTTATGTAATGATTTAACTTATTTTCCAAAAACAATCACTTTGCCCCATAACAGTCCCAGTCATCGAGCACCCTTCATTGAAAGATGCTCGACCTTAGGACCGTTATAGTTACGGCCGACATTCACCAGGGCTTATATCAATCACCGATACATCTTGCGACATACCGACGTCGATATTTGACCTTCTGGCATTGGTCAAGTGTCACCCCCTATACATCCTCTTACGAGTTCGCAGGGAGCTGTGTTTTTGATAAACAGTTGCCAAGCATACTTTTGTTGCAGCCTCGCGCGAAGCGCGAGGAAATCCTAAAAACTAAACTCTAAATCCTAAACAAATCACAAAACATTAAATCGTAAACCCGAAACGGAATCCCCGTTTTGAATTTATAATTTGGAATTTGGAATTTGTTTAGAAATTAGAAATTAGAAATTAGAATTTCCTTGTGCTTCGCACAAGGCAAGCCTTATTCCGAAGTTACGGCTGCTTTTTTGCCGAGTTCCTTGGAGAACCTTCACTCGTTCGCCTTACTCTTCTCGAGCTGACCACCTGTGTCGGTTTGCGGTACGGATTACATAACATTATGCTTAGAGAATTTTCTTGGAAGCGCGCTTTGTTTCGTAAACTCGAGGCGAACCCCGAATCTTCTCGCTGTGCTTGGACTTCTCATTAAAGAGAGGTTTCCGGATTTACCAAAAAACCATCCTGACACCACGAACTCAAATCCAATAATGAGCGAAACATACTGCACCCCGTCCTCCCGTCGCATGTTATATAAGTCATGGAATATTAACCATGTGTCCATCGCGTGCGGCTTTCGCCATTCGCTTAGGCCCGACTAACCCTTCTCTGACAATCATTGAGAAGGAAACCTTGGTCTTTCGGCGGCGGCGTTTCTCACGCCGCTTGTGGTTACTTGTGCCAACATTCTTACTTCCAAACGCTCCACCGTGGGTCACCCCTTCGGCTTCATTGCGATTGGAATACTCTCCTACCACACCAATGCAAAGCATTGGAAATCCCAAATCCTAAAATCTAAATCCTAAACAAAACACAAAAACCAAATCACAAATCCGAAACGGGTCGCGTTTGGAGGTTGAAATTTAGAATTTAGAATTTGTTTAGAGTTTAGTGTTTAGAATTTAGAGTTTCCCAGTGCTTCGCACTGGCATCCTCAGTTTCGGTACATAACTTGAGCCCCGATTATCTTCGGCGCAGATTCTCTTAGTGAGTGAGCTGTTACGCTTTCTTTGAATGATGGCTGCTTCTAAGCCGACATCCTCACTGTCTGTGAAAATCCACCACCTTGAGTGCACTTAGCTATGATTTAGGGACCTTAACTAGAGATCCGGGCTGTTTCCCTTTTGACCTGTGAAGCTTAGCCCTCACGGTCTAACTGCCGCGTTCTACCGCGCAGAGCGCAGAAATTCTAAATCCTAATATCTAAATCCTAAACAAAATACAAAAAAACAAATCACAAAACCCGAAACGGTATCCTCGTTTGAGATTTGAATATTTGGAATTTAGAATTTGTTTAGAGTTTAGTGTTTAGTATTTCGGATTTCCGTGCTCCGCACGGCTCTTCTGGTATTCGGAGTTTGATAGGTTTCGCGATCTTTCGACCTGTCGAGACCTTCCAGTGCTCTACCCCCAAAAGGAACACGCGACGCTAGCCCAAAAGCTATTTCGGAGAGAACCAGCTATTACCAAGTTCGATTAGCTTTTCACTTCTTACCCCAGGTCATCCGATAGTATTGCACGGCTAACCAGTTCGGGCCTTCAGCCGACTTTCGTCGGCTTTCACCCTGCCCAGGGTAAGCTCACTTGGCTTCGGGTCTGATCTATACGACTTCACCCCCACACCTACTTTGGCATCGTTGCATTGTGTTTTAAAAAATCTGTCGCGTATCGCTAAAGAAAAAGTGGAGTAATATATTTTCATCTCCTCTCTAAATTATGCAACAAACACAATGCCAAAGTAGGTGTGGGGGCACACGCGCTATTAACACTCGGTTTCCCTGTGGCTTTAGGCTTTTGAGGCCCTTAACCTGCGCCGTATGGATCAACTCGTTGGCTCATTCTTCAATAGGCACGCCATGACCGTCACATCACGCGAAGCGCGATGCGGCGGAAATCCTAAATTCGAAATCCGAAATTCCAAACAAACCCCGAAAATCACAAAACATAAAAACTCAAACGGTTTTCGTTTGGAATTTATGATTTGGAATTTGGATATTGTTTAGAATTTCGGGCTTCGTGCTTCGAATTTCCACCGCATCACATCCCATGTGATGTGACGGCTCTGACTCCTTGTAAGCATATGGTTTCAGGTCTATTTCACTCCCCTCACCGGGGTTCTTTTCACCTTTCCCTCGCGGTACTTGTTCACTATCGATCTCCAAGAGTATTTAGCCTTACCGGTTAGTTCCGGCAGATTCCTCCGAGCTACTCGTGTCTCGAAGTACTCAAGAACGGCAACAGAAGAGATAATTTATTTTCACGTACGGGACTATTACCCTCTAGGGTGTATCTTCCCAGATACTTCCGTTAATAAACTACTTTGTGACTCTTCTCGATATAAATACCGAAGTTGCCGCCTTACAACCCCGAACTCTAAATTCTAATTTCAATAAGGTTCGACCTTTTTGCAGACCCAAGGTCGAACCTTGGGATCCTTGAAATTAAAATTTAGAGTTCGGTTTGGGCTTTTTCCGTTTCGCTCGCCGCTACTAAGGAAATAACTTTGTTCTCTTTTCCTCCAGGTACTAGAATGTTTTGCTTCCCTGGGTCTGCGCCGTCCCAGTGCCGAGCGTCCCCATGCCGAGATTGTCCTGCGCCTTGTGGCTTGTTCCCTCTATAAGGGACTGGGCCTCAATGGCACGGAACAACTTCGGCACCGGGGCGTTCGGCACTGGAACGGCTGTTCGCGTTTACGCGAACAGGGTTTCCCCATTCGGATATCTACGGATTAACGCTTGCTAGACAGCTCCCCGTAGCTTATCGCAGTCGTGCTGCGTCCTTCATCGCCTCATTGGAGTCAAGGCATCCACCATATGCTCTTAAATTTCTTATTAGGAAATTTATATACCCCCACACCTACTTTGGCATCGTTGCATTGTGTTTTAAAAAATCTGTCGCGTATCGCTAGAGAAAAAGTGAAATAATATATTTTCATCTCCTCTCTAAATTATGCAACAAACACAATGCCAAAGTAGATGTGGGGGTAAACCACTTTTCCCAGCGCCACTTTTTGGTTTCAAGGTTCGACCTTAAATCGGGAAAAAGGTCGAACCTTAATCCCAAACCAAAAAGTGGCGCTGGTTTGTTTAATCCTGTTACATGAAATTAATCCTGTAACAAAATTACCTGTTACCCCGCCCAACTTTTTGATTTCAAGGTTCGATTCGCCAGCTGGCGAATCGAACTTTAATCCCCAAATCAAAAAGTTGGGCGGGTTTTGCCCGCGTGTGAACTAACACACGCGAAGCTCTGTCTACAGCGCTTGAAAAGACCCGACACTCGCACTAACGTCTTCGCCGTGGCAGAATTCGATTTTCAAATATCAGTCTTTCTGGAAACCCTTCGATTACGCTCAGGGTAAACAAAAAACCGCTTGCTAAGCGGGTAGTAAACAAGGCCACATAATGGCTTTATTCCTCCCTTTTTAGCTTAGAGTTTTTAACCATATCGTGCAGTGGAGATAAGTATATACAAAGGCTTTGTTCTGTCAACAAGAAAGAGGGGGTGGATAGCCTGTGCATAAGGATTCGTGGGCCAGAGACACGAAAAGCACCCCTCTCGGGGCGCTTTGTCTCTAAAAAATCTTGAGAGATTCCTAGGAGTGATTGTGTCGGTCGGCAATTTCCTGACGAACCTTTTCGATGGCACGCGCCGCCGCGTCCTGACCACCCAACCCGAACGCCAATCCCAAAGCGATGGCAATCGCCACCACAATGCCCGTGAAAAGAGTCTGAATGAAAGTGGCGGCAACACCGAGCTGGAAGAGGGCTGTAAGAATGCCGAAAATCCAAATAGACCAGTGGGCGATTTTGCCTGCGAAGTTTGCCGACCGGATACCCCCGGCAGCCGCGGCGCCGGTTACAATTTTCTGCATCGCTTCGGCAATAACAGCGGCGACCAAAACAATCAAAGCGGCAACAATCACCTGCGGCAGGTAAAAGAGCACTACTTGTTGAAGGAAGGTGTTGACTTGGGTCAAACCCAAAACGTCAAACGACGCTACCAAGAAAACGATGATTACGAACCACTCGACGAGACCTCCAAGGAAAGCCCCCGAGTCAAGGTTGAATCCGGCGCGCTTAAGGAAACTGTCGGCCGAAACTGTGCGAAGAGCGTGGTCAACTTTAATCGAACGGATAATTTGAGCCACGACTTTACCGAGCAAATCCCCCAAAAACCAACCTATAAGAAAAATAATAAGGGCAACGACAAGGTTTGGAACGAACTTCGCAAATCCCATCCAAATGTCCTGGAACGAACCTTGAAGAACCTCTCCCCAATTTTGAATCATATACATATACGCGATTAATTATATTGATAAATGATAAATGCGCGGCGTGGCTCAAACCGACCAAACCAGCCTGCCCACAATCGACACATAATTTCCAACATAATTATAGCACCTTGGGAACAGGCTCAAAGTAACGTGTGGATAACCAAAACAGCCGGAAAGCAAGGACCCACTTCTAAGAAGCCTGGGAAAGGCCCAAACGGTCAAGCAGTTTCTGATGGGGATAATCCAAGATGTCCCGAACAAGCTTGTCATAAATACCGAGCCGATAGCGAAAATCGGCAGTTTCGAAGGCGGCGTAGCGGAGCTCCTTGCCGATTTCAGACTCTATGGTACGTATAGCGTTTTCCAGGGGCGCGAAGCGTATGTTGTCCCCCACTACCAGAAGGTCCACCCTGCTATCCTCGTCCTGAATGAAAACGCCGGATAGAATAATAAGTTTCATCCTGCCAACAGCGTTGAGCCGGCGAAGTATGTCGGCGTGTTTTATAAGCACCGTGTTAATAAGCAAGTTGCCAATGGCGGGCAAGTACGGAAAAGCCGGATTAAGTATCCACCCACCCTCTTTTTTCCTCTTCAAAACAGTTTTCTTGCCTCTCTTTACTGTCGTGGTTACGACGAAACGTTTGCCCTTAATCATGCCCATTTTCCGCAAGCGCGCTATTTCGTGGCGGACTACCGGAAGTGATACCTTGGCCCTCCCCGCAATATCAAAGCGGCCAAACGGCTGGTCGGGGTTGAACAAAAACAGCCGCATGATTTTGACTTTGGCTTCGGAACCGAAGAGTTTGGCGAGGATGTCCATACCAATATACGAATGAATACGAATCTACGAATAACTGCGAATAATAAAGATAAGCCCATGATAACACTACGAAAAAATTGCGCTAGGAGTTGACAAAAAATAAAATATACGCTACTACTAATTGGGTGCCTAGTAAACAACGAGAAAATAAAGGAATATATGCCAAATGCTATGGTTTGGATGAATGAAGTGGCCCATCGGACTCATGAACCCGGAATACTTGAGGTCTTAGGCGCCATCGTGATTATTTCAACGTTCACGCTCATTCTGTTAAGTGGACGTCTCAAATGGTATGGTGACAAGAAAATCTGAACCCAAATATCAAGGCCTCGCCTTGATATTTTTTATTTCCACCCACCAAAAAACTGTACGATATATCGTACAGTTTTTTGACTTTGTTGAATTGAAATTATTATTTCAATTCAACCTTACCGCCGGCTTCTTCTATCCTCTTTTTTAAATCTTCCGCCTCCGCTTTCTTCATTCCTTCCTTGAGCATCTTCGGGGCGCTGTCAACAAGGTCCTTGGCCTCTTTCAAACCAAGAGCCAATACTTCCTTGACGATTTTGATAACGGCGATTTTCTGGGCTCCGGCGTCTTTGAGTTCTACATTAAAGGTGGTCTTCTCTTCCCCAGCGGCGGCACCTGCGGCTGCGGGCGCGGCTACTGCTACAGCGGCCGCCGACACGCCAAACTTCTTCTCCAACAATTTCACCAATTCATTAAGGTCCAGAACCGACATGGTTTCAATCGACTCAACGACTGATTTGAACTTGGCCGGTACTTCCACTTTTGTTTCTTCCATAATAATTTTGTAAATTGATAATTTTCCTTAAATACAAATTACAAATCACTACAAATCTACAAATGGGGAGTTTCCTCTTATTCGTAAATTCGTACCTATTTGTAATTCGTATTACGTTCGCTTCTTAGCGATACCATCAAGCGCCATGACAAAACCTTGTATCGGCGAATTGATAAGATTGACAAACTGGGCGCGCAGGGTCTGCATTGACGGAATTAAGGCCAAAGCCTTCACCTCGTCGGCTCCGACAAATTTCCCTCCGAACACGCCGCCTTGAAGCGACACCTTGTTGTCGAACTTTTTCTGGAACGCGAAAGTTTCTCGGGCTGGAGCCAGCAAGTCTTCACTGTACGCGATACCGAGCTCTCCGGGAAATTCAGGAATTACACCTGTAATACCTGCCTCGCTTAAAACCTTTTTGGTAAGCGTCTTCTTGGCCACGAAATAGGAAACGCCCGAGGCTTTGAGACCGCGACGCAATTCTGTTGCATTCGCCATGGTTAAACCGTGGAAATTGACAAAGGCAAGCGACTTGGCGGTAGCAACCGTTTTGAGTTTCCCCAAAATTTCTTTCTTTTTTTCTTTTGATATGGGCATACTTACTAAATCAAAAAGCAAATATCAAAATGTAAAATAGCTGTCCCCGCAAAGCGGGGTTCCGCAATTTTGATTTTTGATTTTTAATCTTTAAACTAACTTCGACCTGAAAGGCAAAGGAGAGTGACGGAAAACCCCGTCAAAACCTCGGCAGAACCTCTTCCCCTAGGGGATGTCTGCTGTCTTTGGCCTTATGCCGAAAGTATACAGGCTATCTTGCGTTTGTCAAAAGCCAGCTAAGGCCACGGTTAGATTTTGTAGAAGTAGACACCATTCTTCCTGACCAACGGTTTCAACGTAGGAAACGGGAAAGTGTAGGAGGCAATTCGCGTACCCGGCTTTGCTTCTTTTTTGAGCTTGGCTTCAAGCGCCGCCATAATGTAACTAATGCCGAAAACCGTCACAACCGTAAAACCGGAAAAATCATTGTTCCAAAAGTTACTACAATGAATAAACGCCCGGCCCGAAAGTCCGGCCTTCCGTATTTTGTGGCGTGACCACCATACCAAAATGGGGTTATGCTCGTAGCCGTGGGCTTCCGCTCCGGTGCCGGCCAAAGCAATTACGATTCTTCCGTCACCGGACCCAAGGTCAACCGCCCGGTCTCCCGGCTCGACGCGAAGTCCCTCTATCATAGAGCTTACCGCCGCCTTGTTAGTGGGCACAAAAAATGCACCGCGTCTAAGCGACACAAGACCCGCAATACCTACAGTAAAAACAATAATCGGAAATAGCATACTGAAACTGTGAATTACGTAACTCGTTAAAGCGGAGAGAAACCCCGCCCGCGCGCCTTGCCTGCCTTGCCGGCAGGCAGGTCCAGACGGGAGGCAAGCGGGAGGGGTTTCTCAGAGCGGGAGTTTCGTAATTTAAAGTACTGAAAGGAAAACTTTACAACAACCCGGCACAACAAAGAAAGGTTGCGCAACCTTTCTTTGTTGTGATGACCGGAAAACTATTACGCGTTTAAGGCTCTTCAACTGCCGGATGTACCCGCACTTCTGCAGCGGAAAGATTTCTGGTCCCGGCCACTTCCACCTGATAGAAACCGACAATCATCAGAAAAGAAAGGCCCAACGAAAGTATGCCTAAAAAGCCAAAAAGAAAATGGAAAAAGTCTCGGTCGAATGGCATGGGGAGCGCGAGAAAGAAAGGCTGACGAGAAGTTTTATTTTTTAACAGTTTTCAACTGTTCCTGAAGCGCCTGAAGTAATTTGACGCTGTCGCTCAGCTGTTTGGCAACATCGGCGGTAGCGGCATTTGAAGTTGAAGCGGGCGCTGCGGGTGCAGCTGCCGGAGAAGCTTTGACCCCTCCGAACTCGCTCATTTTAGCTCGAGTCTTGGGTCCCAAAATTCCATATCCCGAATCCCCCGGCTTAGCAAGCTTATATTTAAGCTGGAATTTTTGAATCGCTTTCACAGTTGCCGGACCAAGTGTGGTGGTTTCCTTGCCCGGAGAACCGACACCCTTTGTAGCAACTCGCGTGTCGGGGTCACTGTTAAGAATTTGCTGAAGAATTTTAACGTCTGCATGAACGGCTCCTTTGCCAAGCGCTCTGCCAACGGCGGGAATAGCGGGTACAGCCGGAGTCGCGGGAATCGCTTTAGACACTCCCGGCACGGCGGGTGTCGCCGGAACTGCCGGTTTTGCAGGGGTGGCTGCCTTCTTTGCTGGAGTTATATACGTTGAACCGCCTCCCCCTCCTCCGCCACCACCCGGACCACCATTACTACCCGTGTTAGCTGATGAGGAGTTGGTGGCACTTCCGGTACAAATAGCCGAACTGGGCGTTACTACGACCGTAACCGCTGACCCGGACACAGAAGAGAGGGTCAGAGTTGATACACCTCTCACGCACTGATTTCCAGTAATATTAGCGGTAGGCGCGTCATTCGCGAGCACTTGACCGCTCGCCGAAGAAACAGCGATAACCGAAGTGGGTAGTAATACTGCGGAAAAACTTGAGGCGTTCACAACAATAGATTGGACAACGGCGGAAGTACCCGAGATAGTCAAGTTATAGCCTCCAACGGAAAGTATAGTGCTGGTGGTGAGAGTCACATCACTAGCCCCCGCGAAGCTTGCGAGGGGCAAAGCGACCGAAATTGCTATCGCTAATAAGTATTTTTTCATGTGTAAGCCTTTAGCTAATTAAGCTGATAATAAAGGCTTAACTATTTGCAGGAACCGGCTTCCCAAAGTGCGATGAGAGCGGTGCTGGGGCGTCCCGGGTTTGCACCTGACGTGGTAGCCGTATCTCCAGCGGCGACATACATTCTATACAACGTACCATTTGTTCCTTTAAGCTGAAGACAGCCCCCAGTCAGAGAGGTGTTCGAAACGGCCGCAACTGTCGTCGTCGCCGTCCCTTCAGCACTTAATTCCAAAGTTGTGGGAGTAGTCGTACCCGCGCCAATTTTTCCTGTCGTACCAAAGTTCCCAGTCGAAGCTGTGGTAGTTGACATACCGTTTACCATGAAGTTGCTGCTGGCACCGTTTAGTGAGAATGCCCCGGTACTTGAACCGAAAGTCATTGAAGTCAAACCAGCAATCGTAGTCGTAATACCCGTCCTACCAATAGTAATAGCATTCGCGGTGGTGGTGCCGAGGTTTAGCGTGCCGGCGATAGCAGTGTCAAGACCGAAACCTGAAGGTACTGTTATGTTGCCACCGAATGCTATCGGAGTAGATGAAGAAGTGCCGAGGTTGCCAGTGACAGTGAGGTTGCCGGCGTTAGTAGTGGTAATGCCACCTCTACCAATAGTAATAGCGTTCGCCGTGGTGGTACCGATGTTGAGAACACCAGCGATGGCGGTGTCAAGACCGAAAGCTGCGGGTACAGTTATGTTGCCACCGAATGCTATCGGGGTGGATGAAGAGGTACCGAGGTTGCCGGTGACAGTGAGGTTGCCGTAAGCTGTCACCGCTCCGCCAAATAACGCCGTTGAGGAGGCTTGCAGTTGACCGTTTAACGTGGTTAGACCGCTTACCGTGAAAGCAGTGGCTGATGTCTGTGTCGGAGAGAATGTCCCTAAAACCGACAGGTTGCCGGTATATAATCCGTTACCAGCCACTGCGAACGTTGTCCCAGGGGTAGATGTCGCTATGCCGATGCGATAATTGGAAGTGTCAAATTTAAGGAATGGAACGACAGCGGAACTCGTGGCAATGTCCCATGCATTAAGATTCGCCGCAGGAATGGTACTCGTTGACGCATTCCCATATGCAATCGTGCCGTCATTTATGGTAAGCGTGCCGGTACCAGCCGCCGCACCCAGAGTGTCGCTGCCATAGGTAGTAACTGCCGCACCAAAAAGCGCGGTTGACGAGGCTTGCAACTGACCATTGAATATCCCGAGGCCGGTAAAGGTGCTGGCACCCGTAACCGCCAATGTGCTGTAGGCCGTAACCGCTCCGCCAAATAACGCCGTTGAGGAGGCTTGCAACTGACCATTGAATATCCCGAGGCCGGTAAAGGTGCTGGCACCCGTAACCGCAAGCGTGCCGTCTGTTTGAATGTTAGTGCTGATGGTCGTTGAGGCGAAAGCGATTGACGCCACAAACGCGACCGAGAGCGTTATTGAAACAATGCTGGAGAAAAGATTTCTCCTACTGAAAAATGCTTTCATAATATAAAGGTTGAACCTTACTAAGTTATAATAAATTTTGAGGGAGTGATTGACAAAATCACCGCTTCAAGAGAAATTATACACCCTTTGCGCGACAAACACTAAAGACGAGGTGTGGATAACTCCAAAAAGCGGAAAATGTTACAACAGCTTGAATTACGAAACTCGGGCATAAGGTACATTTTCC
>Ga0209515_10005221_pt1 | contig 16998 bp, 20 predicted proteins | sample Subgroupgradi54m_FD_187454 | JGI IMG/M metagenome (GOLD analysis project Ga0209515, IMG submission 187454) | Subsurface groundwater microbial communities from S. Glens Falls, New York, USA - GMW60B uncontaminated upgradient, 5.4 m (SPAdes)... ...
GGCGGTGGCGGGGCGATTATCCGAGCGTAAGACATTGTGGAGAGTTACGAGGCGCGTGGAGCGTGCGTTGTTCTTTTGTTCACCGATTTTGAAAATAGGTTCTAACTTGGTACAATAAATGCACCAGAATAGAACTCAAAGGTTTTGAAGAAGCCAGAAGGTGGGACGCGCGAAGCGCGTCCCACTGATTTCCCCCCATTTTCCCAAACGAATTCAGAATTTTTGGCGCGCTTGCGCGCACTAATTTGTTTTGGAGGAGGAGGTTCGTATCAGAATGCAATTTTGACTCATAGTATTTGCTTTGCAATACAAAAAGAATTTTTGCTATAATCCCTATATGTCACAAAAATTCTTTTTGTATGCTCGCAAGAGTACCGATGTCGAGGACAAGCAAGTGTTGAGCATTGATGCGCAAATTACGGAATTGCGCGCTTTCGCCAAAAATGAAAAGTTAGAAATCGTTGAGGAGTTTGTAGAAAAGCGTACTGCGAAAATTCCAGGTCGTCCCATTTTTGGCGAAATGATGAGGCGAATAGAGAAAGGTGAAGTGTCTGGGATTATCAGTTGGCACCCTGATCGTTTGGCGCGCAATTCTGTGGACGGCGGACAGATAATTTATTTTCTCGACATCGGAAACCTTGCGAGCCTCAAATTCCCTTGCCACTGGTTTGAAAATACGCCACAGGGCAAATTCTCGCTGTCTATGGCCTTTGTACAAAGCAAATACTATGTAGATTCTCTTTCCGAGAACACGAGGCGTGGACTTCGCCAAAAAGTACGCATGGGAATATTTCCGAGCCAAGCGCCAATTGGGTATCTTAATGATTCACGAACAAAAACGATTGTGGTGGAAAAGAAAAAATCTCGCGTCATCCGCTTGGCTTTTGAAAAATATGTCAAAGGCAATCAGCGACTGGAAGATATAGCAAATTTTTTTGCGAAGAACGGAATATCTACGCGTTCCGGAAAGAAAATCTCCAAAACAAGAACGGCTTACATTCTTTCCAATCCGTTCTATGTCGGACTATTTAACTATGCAAAAGAATTACATGAGGGTAAGCACGAGCCAATCATTTCAAAGAAACTTTTTGATGAAGCACAGGAAATGTTGAAACTTCGTGGACAACCTGAACGAAAGGCTAAAAATGAACCTCAACCATACTGCGGTCTCATTTCCTGTGCTTCATGCGGAATGATGATAACTGGTGAATACAAGGTTAAAAAGCAGAAAAATGGAAATGTGCATAGTTACACTTACTATCACTGCACAAAAAAACGAAAGGATATGAAATGTCCAGAACCTTGTATTCGCCAAGAAGAATTGGATCGCCAGTTATCATCCCTAATCAAAAAAGTTTCTTTGCCCAAAGACTGGGCGGAGGAATTGAATCGTCTTGCTTTGCAAGACCACAAAAATTCCGCCCAGTCTTTGACTGCTTGTGTGAAAGAGAAAGAGGAAAAGATTTCTTCTTTGTCGAAAAGGTTAGAGCGACTTCTTTCGGGTTATCTCGACCAAGACATTGAAAAGGAAATATATCGTGTTGAAAAAGGAAAATTGCTTTTACAAAAGAAGTCGCTTGAAGAAGAAATCTCTACTTTTTCACACAAGCAGAATGATTGGCTCGAACCGATGCAGAAGTGGGTAAAAGAGGCGCAAAACATAAACGGAATCGCACGGGATAACAACTTTTTTGCTAAAAAGGTTGTTGCCAAAGAAATCTTTGGCTCGAACCTCCTCCTCCAAAACAAATTAGTGCGCGCAAGCGCGCCAAAAATTCTGAATTCGTTTGGGAAAATGGGGGGAAATCAGTGGGACGCGCTTCGCGCGTCCCACCTTCTGGCTTCTTCAAAACCTTTGAGTTCTATTCTGGTGCGCGTGCCAGGACTCGAACCTGGAACCATTCCGATATAAGCGGAATGCTCTACCATTGAGCTACACGCGCGTATATTATTGATGACAAATATTTATAGCAAAATCACAGAATGTTAAACTAAATGCAAACCGTTTTCATTCGTAGCCATTCGTATCATTCGCATAAATTTGTATATTGGTATGGCGCATGCCCATAAAGATACTACAGCAAAAACCGCCAAAAGAAAAACCCGCTCCGATGCACATCGGAGCGGGCGTAAAACAAACTTAAAGAACTAACCCCCGCCATTCTTAAAATGGCGGTGTAACATAATGAGAGTTGCCAAAGCTTTCGGTTGCAAAACTTTTCCGGCGTCCGGCTCGTGTACAAGCTCGCAGGCTCGCTTAAGCGGCAGAGCAAAAACGGCGTCAATATCCTGCTCTGGATGATGATTGGATTTCAGCCGATGAACAAAATCGTGGAGCGTGCCGTAAAACTCAATGAGCGCCAGTATTTCCGGACTGCCCGCCCTTGACAGTTCGCGGACAAGAGCCAAAACTGTTACCGCGCAATCACTGCCCTCCAAAGCCACCTCTTCAAAAGCCTCCCGAATAATTTCGTCCTCCACAAACTTGGAGAACCCGAGTTTTTTAATTCTCTCTCTGTCATAGAGAAAACCGCCCGAAGTGGCCAAATTTATGCCAGTGTTGACCGATACCCTTTGCTTGGCGCGCCGACCAAACACAGCATAGCCGTCGGTCGTTACAATCACCGCCGCCATGCCAAGCACATAGCTCGCGACAGAATCACCGAAATTGGGAAGTCCGTGACAAAACTGATGAACAGCTTGCCTAATTGTAACCGTGCCGTACCTGCGCTGTAGTTTTTTGGTAAGCGCGTTCAATTCCCTTTTGCCCTTTGCTCCCCAAAAAAGTTCCACGGCCACAAGTTGCTCTTTGGTAAGACCGAATTGCAACCCTTGCGAGTTCATGGTGGCAAAAACTTCCACATACGGTCCCGGCCCGATGACAAACGCCGGCGCTCCAGAAACCAAACAGAGGCCCCGAACGCAAGCGCACTCTTCAGATTTCGGAAAACGCAGGATTTGCGCCAAGTCGGCGAAGCGTCTTATATTTTGCATGGGCCGAGCGAGACAAAGCGACTCTTCGCTCAAAACGACTCGGGTATGCCGAAACTCGCGCTGACCGGCGCCACCGATAAAATCGCCATACCGACGAGCGCCGATTTGAGGAAATGTGAAAGGCACTGGCACATATTCCGAACCTACAACATTACCGAAGGCTTTAATTTCAGCGTTGTAGATTTTCCACACCTCTTTCGGGTCGCCCAAGACTGCCGGAATCGGCGGGGGTGAATCCTTTAATCGGTGATTGAGAGGAAAAACTTTGAACTCGTAATTTCCCCCGTCAAGCCTAAAAAAATTTTTCAAATTTCCTTTCCTCCCTTCTTTTGACAGAAGAAATGATTGTTTTTCTCACGGCATGCTAACACCACACTCTGCAAAGTACAACATGACTATGGCAAAAAAATTACAAAAAAACCGCCGACTGCAAAAAACCCCCGATTTGGAGGCGAAGCCTCCAAATCGGGGGTTTTGCTAACGGAATTATTTAATAACCTCCGCCTCCGCCTTTTTCTTTTTAGGTTGTATGCCAAAAGCCAAGATGATAGTCTCGTACTCGGCCTGTTCAATCGTTTCAACTTCAATCAATCGTTTGGCAATGGTTTCAAGAGCTTTGCTATTTTTTTTCAAAATATCCTCGGCTTTGACGCGAGCCTCCAGCATGATTTTTGAAACTTCGGCGTCAATTTCCGAACCGACTCGCTCGGAAAATTCCCTGTCGTCCATGCCCCGACCAAAAAGCACTCTGCCCCCCGCGCCCTCAAGCGCCACTGGTCCCATTTTGTCCGACATGCCGTACTTTGTTACCATGTCGCGCGCCAGCGCGGTTGAAACTTGCAAATCATTTGACGGCCCAGTGGTCAAGTCGCCGAAAACCATTTTCTCGGCGACATAACCGCCGAGAGACATGGCGATGTCATCAAGAAATTCTCTGCGCGACTGAAGTCTTCGGTCTTCAAGTGGCAGTTTCAAAGTGTAACCGGCGGCGCGACCGCGAGAAATAATTGAAATTTTGTGAACCGGGTCGGCGAAAGGCAGTACCGAAGCGACAAGCGCGTGTCCAGCTTCGTGGTAAGCCGTGATTTCTTTTTCCTGCACTGACAAAATATGACTTTTCCGCTCGGGGCCGAGCATCACTTTTTCAATGGAACGGATGAGGTCAAACTGCGCCACCTTGAGACGATTTTCCCTCGCCGCCAAAATCGCCGCTTCGTTCATCAGAGAATACAAATCGGCGCCAGAAAATCCCGGAGTACGCTCGGCCACCACGCCCAAATTCACATCCTCGGCAAAAGGTTTTTTCACCGCGTGAATTTTGAGAATTTCCTCTCGGTCAGCCCTATCTGGCAAATCAAGAACAACCCGCCGGTCAAAACGGCCCGGTCGCACGAGCGCAGGGTCTAACACATCAGGACGATTCGTCGCCGCAAGAATAATAACTTTTTCATTCTGTTCAAAGCCGTCCATCTCAACCAAAATCTGATTCAAGGTCTGCTCGCGTTCGTCATTGCCTCCGCCGGCGCCCGAACCGCGCACCCTGCCCACGGCGTCAATTTCATCAACGAAAATAATCGCCGGCGCGGCCGATTTAGCGAGCTTAAATAAATCTCTCACGCGACTGGCGCCCACGCCCACGAACATTTCCACAAACTCCGAACCGGAAATTGAGAAAAACGGCACACCAGCTTCCCCGGCCACAGCCCTTGCCAAAAGGGTTTTTCCAGTGCCACTTGCGCCCATCAAAAGCACGCCTTTGGGAATGACCGCGCCAATGTCCAGAAATTTTTTCGGACTCTTCAAAAAATCCACAATCTCTTTTAGCTCTTCTTTAGCCTCTTTGGCGCCGGCCACATCTTTGAAAGTTACCTTCTGTTTTTTATCCGACGGAAAAGTGATGCGGGCTTTTGATTGACCAAACGAGAACGCTTGCATGCCCGCGCCCCTCACCTGCCTTGAAAGAAACCAAACAAAAAATAAAATAAAAATCAGAGGGAAAATAAACGGCGCTAAATTCAGAATCCAAAAACCTAAACCGCCTTCGCTATTAACTTCAATTTGAAGGGTGTTAAGTTTCGAAAGCGGTACCCCGTAATTAACGAGCGTCTGGGTCAACGCGGTGCCTTCTTCTTTTTTAGATTTCTTAAGTTCGTGGTCTTTGACATATTCAACATCAAGCTCTTCTCCATGAATGGTGATTTTTGAAACGAGGCCTGCGGAAACATCGACGGCAAGCTGGGAAAGGTTGACCAAAACAGTTTTTGACTTGCTTTCAGTCAAAAAAGAATAAATTGTCATCAGCACAAGAAAAACCAAAACGGTCGTCAGCGCGTTATTCCAAAACGGCTTGGGCGATGGTGTCCCGCCTTTCCTATTGCCTTGTTTGTCTTCGCGCTTTAGCAATTTCATGTTTTTTAGTCCGTTGTTGGGCAGTAAATCCATAACGAAATCATTATACATGAAAAGGCCGACTTGAAAAGTTTGGTTTAGGGTTTACCTTTTGATATGCTTAAAGAACTGTAGTGTTACGAAATGGTGTCGCAGGCGGAGGTTTTTCCGAACCTTGCGAGCGCGGCCTGGCGCGAGTACGAGGAATTTTCTAGCAAGAAAATATCCGTGTTCGGAAAAACCTCCGCCGAGAAAGACATTTCGTAATTCAACGCAAGAAACGAAAATGTTAATTCAAAATAAAAAAGCCTATTTTGACTACGAAGTTCTTGAAAAATTCACCGCGGGGGTGGAGCTTTTTGGTTTTGAGGTAAAATCCGTAAGAGCGCGCCAGGGCTCGCTTGAAGGCTCTTTCGTCACGGTACGCGGAGGCGAGGTCTACCTCATGCACGCCACCATTCCGCCCTTCCAACCGAACAACACGCCGAAAAATTACGAGCCGGTCAGAAACCGAAGGCTCCTGCTCACCAAAAAAGAAATTGTTCTTTTAGCAAACACCGAAAACAAAAAAGGGTTGACAATTATACCTCTGTCAATGTATAATAGCGGACGAAAGATAAAGCTTGAAATCGCTATCGCTCGCGGAAAGAAACAGTTTGATAAACGGGACAGCATCAAAAAACGCGAATCAAATCGCGAAATCCTGCGGGAAATGAAAGGTCATTGAAAATTAGTATATAGTATGGGTATGCGGTATATGTATACTGGAAACAAATGATTGAAAATTTTACAGACCTCACTACATGGAAAAAAGCTCATGAGCTTGTGCTCGGGATATACCGTTGCACCAAAAAATTCCCTGACGAGGAGAGATTTTCTCTCACTAACCAAATGCGTCGCTCGGCAATTTCAATTACATCAAATATCGCTGAGGGCTTTGGAAGAAATACTTCGAAAGATAAAGTACAATTTTATGCAATTGCTAAAGGGTCATTATGTGAACTTCAAAACCAAGTTATAACTGCGAGAGATCTGGGTTACATAAGCGAAAGTGATTTTAAAGAATTTGAAATGAATTTCACAGAAATCGGACGGCTAATTGGAGGAATGATGAGATCAGCTCCCAGTAGATAGCTTTTATACTTCATACCCATACTATGTACTTATACTGGCATCCCCACAATTTTATTTTAGCCACTAAAATAAAATTGTGGGGATGCCAGGCCTAGACAATTGGCCGTCTCGCGTTTGTCGCAAAGTAGAGCTGTGGTAACTCTTAAATCTGCCACAAAACATACCAGCAAAAACTGTTATGGCAAAAGCCAAGGGATTTCTCTCGCCATATTTGGCGAGCTTCCCCGCTTTCGCTTACGCGCGAGCCTAAGCGACGCCCGTCCAGCTAATGTTCGATAGGTTGGCGCGGGTGTTATATTTTCGAAATAGGTTGCGCGCCGTTTCGTCGCGCAACCGAAAACAAGAAACTCGGCTGTAATGTATTTTGTTCATTTTGAGCATTATAAGCTTAAACGCATCAAACGAACTATACTTTGTAGACGCATTCGCATTCACCTTTTGCACGGCGGTTCAATTCCGCCCATCTCCACTCGACTCATTTTGCTTCAGAAGCAAAATTCGCTCGTGGTAAACCACCCGAGCGATAAAAACACTCAACTATAACGGTTGAGTGTTTTTGAGTCGAGTGCCCTGAGCGAGGAGTAGGCGACGAGTCGAATGGGCTGGTATAATTTTACTACTATGATTTTATTTCTCATCGGCCTGTTTTGTTTCCTATTGGTGGTAGGATTTTTCTTTACTGGCGGTAAAGCTCCGCTATCCTTTGCCGTTATGGCACTGGTCGCTCTTGCCGCGTTGGCTTTTGTGGGCTTTGTAGGTATCGTGCTTTGGGCAATTTTCTTTTCCCATTAAAAAATAATTGGTTGACCCGTAATACCTTGTGCTATACTGTATGCATCTAAGACATTATGGACACTGTTCCAAAAGATAGATTTTTTAAGGTATATGCGAATTTGCCGATTGGTTTGCGTGACCAAGTTATTATTGTATTGCCTGAACGTGGGCCAATGAGCTGGAATGCGGCGTATATTGAAGTGAGCAACAATACTAAACTCGGAGACACGATTGTCGAGAAGCTCATTGAGCTTAAAATAATTTAATTGTTATGGAAACAGAAAAAGAAATCATTGATTTGGTAGTTGCACGTTTGCAAAATTTGCCATCAAATAAAGAAATTTCAATCGGTTCCTCCGGTGAGTTTACCAAGGACCAACTCATTGAGCATGTAAAAAAATCTGATGAGATTGGAAAGAAAATGGTTGCAATTGAAATGGATTTCTTGAGGTCAATGAAAGAGGGAATTTTCTATGAGCAGTACAGCACTAGTAACAACGCCTAGTTCAGATCGTACGACCAAATATATATCGGCTTGGGCTGAGAAGACGGTCGGGGAACTGAAGTCAAAACGACTTCAGTTTATTGTGCTTATGAAGAAACGGGCGACAGCTTCTATTTTGGCAAGTATGCTCAAAAAACATAGCCCATCGCTATTGTTCTTGAACGGACATGGTGGTCCGGATTTAGTGTGTGGTCATGATGATAAGGTTTTGATACAGAGTGGTAAAAACGAGATTATCCTAAAGGACACGGTAACTTATGCATTATCATGTAGCTCGGGGAGAACACTTGGTCCGTCTGCAGTTCAGGCTGGAGCTACCGCTTATATTGGCTATAACGAGGATTTCATTTTCTTCATTTCTCCGGAGAAGATGAGTAGGCCACGAGAAGATAAAACTGCAGAGATGTTTTTGGCACCCGCCAATCACATTGTAGTTTCTCTTGCCAAAGGTCATACAACAGGAGAAGCGACTAACGCAACGAAGGGCTATTTTCTTAAAAGTATCCAGAAGCTTATTTCAAGTGAAACGTCTGTTGAAGAAAGAGAATACATACGCTATCTCATCTGGGATATGAAAAGTCTTGTATGTCATGGTAATCGTGATGCAGTAGTGGTTACTAAATAATAATCTTCGGAAAACTTCAATTTTTTAATTTTCCAAAATTTTTTGGGGCAGACCGACTCATTTCATATAAAAGGGCTTAACCCGACTTTAGGGTGGTGTCGGGGGTTCATAAGGGATGGCCTCCGGCTTGTTTAGAAAAGTAGAAAAATTTGTGAGTGCCTCTGTTATACACTCTTTTCAATTAGCGTCCTGCCATGCCACGGGGGGGCTATCCCCCATATAGTGCTACGCCCCGTAGGGTAAATTACGCTATTTGCCTATCCCTGCTCAATTCCGGATTGAATAAACACTTGAATCTTCATTGTGCGACCATGTGATTAATGAGTGCAACAATATGTATGTGAGGTTAGTCAGTTGTGAGGAATACCAAAATCAAGAAAATGCCTACCAGTATTGTTTAAGCCGAAATAATCACTAGATATAGTGCTAGGCAGGGTGGAGCAGGTTTGCGAAATACTCGCAAGAAGATTTTTATTAAACAGAGGTCTTTGTTGATGTCCCCGATTCTACTAGACGGAGCACATCTTGAAGAACTTTATTATTTTCCCCACCTTGAAGTTTTATTTTCTTTTTCGGATATTGGGTTTTTAATCCGGCAATAAACTCATCCGCAAACGATGGCGTTACCACATCAACCTCGTTAAAATCAATGACCAAATCATCGGGGGTGTCTTTTTCTCCATTTACAATTTGACGCGCACGCAAAACCGCCTCGCGTCCGGATGCGCGGCTGTTTAATATCTTTCCAAATTTTTTGAGTTCAAGAGTCATCATATAGGGCAAATTATTAGCTATAGTGTATCACGAATTGAGCCAATGTTCCCAAAAGAGAATTGGTCTCTATGGCTTCTATACCATGTTCATCTACCTGCACTAGGCCATTGCCCGAGTGGATAGTGAGAATACCGTGGAAATTGTTAATAGTCCAGTTTTGGATAGTTTTCAGACCATTACCGCGCTTTTCCCCTATTCTTCCGGTAAATCCATCTAATCCTTTTTTTATGGCTTGAATATCTGTTTGCAGTTCAGGAAATGCGCCCCGAAGTGAGCCAAGAAATCCAACTCCAACATCACCAACAACACACTCAATCCGTTTAAGCTCCGGATAGTTTTGAGCAACAACAATTGAACCACTGAAATTTGTAGGCCAATTACCAAGATTATGGTCAAAAACATTATTGCCTAATTCTCCGAAAATAATGAGAGCGCGATGAGCATCCTCATCACTCAAACCGAAATTGCGAAACATACGCTCAAAACGCCCAAGTCGCGCATTAAATTCGTCCACATACCGGCAGTGTGTTATTTGGTGTACATTTGGATTATCCTGCTCAACAACAGATACTTGTTCAAATATATGCAAACCATCTTCGTACCCTAACTCTTTCAACATATCATCAAAATGCAAACTTTTAAGATAGCGCAGAACATTAACATCGGTAGGTAGTATTATTTTTTTTGTTTGTAAGCTGACTGCGTTCCACCAAAAGCAAGCAAACGATACCAATGTCCCACGGGCGCATAAAACTAAGACGCGACAAATCAACTATGTTTTTCGTAGCGAACGAAGAAAAAATATGAGAAAAATCTCTAACATGCTCATCCATAATAGGGTATTGTAAGGCATATCGCAGTTTCAGACAATTTTATATTTTATATTTTTTTATTTTCCAAAATTTTTTAGGGCAGACCGACTCATTTCATATAAAAGGGCTTAACCCGACCTTAAGGTGGTGTTGGGGAGTTCATAGGGGTGGCCTCCGGCTCGTTACGGTTTGTTAAAAACAATAGTGATACGCGGGGTGGGGTAAATCACACCATCTGCTTCCCGCTCAAGTCTGGTATGTAAAGATACCGATTCTCCTCTTGAAAAATAGTTCTGACGGCCTTCACAGTGTTCCAACAATTTTAGTAGAACAAAACCGCCATCTTAAATGTGTGTACCTAAAACAGCTGACAAACCAAAAAGGCGACCTTGCGGTCGCCTTTTTCTATTTACTTGCCCGCTGGGCACTTCTTGCCACAACCTGTGCAAGTCCCGTCTCCCGGCTTGCATGTGCTGTGAGGCCCGCAGTTGCATTCGTCTTCACTCATATATTTAATGTTAGCTAGTAAACTACCGACAATGATACACCCGTCCGTCAATCGTGTAAATCATTGACAAAAAAAGTGATACATGCTATCCTTACGGAACAAAAAGAGTGTTGTAGCTAATGAGTCGAACTATACTTTAATTTTGTATTTAATAGTGCTAGTCTAGAACTTCCAGATTTGGACGCGATTTGCGCCAAAAATTGAAATTCTGCAAATATGACAGGAACAATCAAGAAATTGACTGATAAAGGCTTCGGTTTTATTACCGGAGAGGGTCTTGCGAAAGACCTCTTCTTTCACAGCAATGCTTTGGTTGGAGTTTCGTTTAACGAACTCCACGAAGGCGATTCAGTGTCTTTTGACACCGAAGAGTCTCCGAAAGGCATGAACGCGGTGAATGTGAAGCGCGCTTAAGCGCAAAACTAAAACCGCCCCCCGCGCTTCGCGCGGGGGGCGGTTTTAGTTTGGCCAAAAAAATAATTGGAATCTGTGCTAGAATTAAAGAGGATAGTTCACCGACAACAACATCAACCCTCAAACCAAAGGCTCCCAATGGAACCGACTCTGCAACCGACAGAAAAAAGTGGTGAGAAATTCTCTCTGTTGCAGTTCACCATTTCGGTGGGAGCAATAGTGGCTTTTTACATCTTGACACTCAAGACATTTTTCCCAAATCTGTGGGCTCGGCAATTGGTGAAAGGTCTATGGCCAATACTTATCGTGGCCATTATTTTTCACTTGTTCAACGCCAAATTTGAATTCTTCTTCCACCGGTATGTGTTGCACTATGCAGTCATAGGATGGTTCAAGAAATTCTACCGTGACCACACGCTACATCACTCGCTCACCAAAATCTTTCGGAAAAAACCCTGTCCCGAAAATGGTAATTTAGGGAAAGTCATTAATCGTTACCCAATCACTGAAGAAAAACAACATGAGTCGTCGTTCTTCCCTTACTGGGGACTAGCGGGGTTCACACTCTTCTTCAGTCCATTCACCATATTCCTTCAATTGCTACTGCCACAAAAGCCTGTGCTTCTAGGAAGTTTCATAGCAATTACCTTTTCATATTGTCTCTACGAACTCCTGCACGCTCTTGAGCATGTGTCATACGAAGCTTTTTGGAAAAAGTTCGTGGAAAGCCCGCGGTTCGGAATTTTGGGCAAAAAAATCTACGGCTTCCATCAGTTCCACCACGCGAACATAAAGTGCAATCTCGCCATCAGCGGTTTCTTCGGATTGCCGATCTTTGATTGGCTTTTAAGAACCTACAAACAACCGCGCGAGCTTTTGCTTGATGGAACTCTAGCAGGAGAAGAAGACTTCTCGGCTCCAACGCCTTGTTGGTTTATCAGATGGCTTGATCGTCTTGTTGAAAAGCCTAAATTGCCCAACAAACCGATGTAAAAATCTCGACCTTCCCATCAAAAACGGGAAGGTTTTTTTATTTCGTTTTATATTTCTAATTTTGTACGATACCCGCCCGAATCGTACCGAATAAGGTAACGATTCGGTACGGGCGGGTATCGTACAAATCATTCTCACATTCTTAAGAATGTGAGAATGCTGGGGGGGAGAACAAAAGTGGGAACAGCCCCGATTTTCGTCGCGAAAATCTGGGCTTAATCGGAACCTATTTTAACTTTCCCAAACCAACCTTGAACCCGGAAACACAATATCCCAAAGCGCGCCCGACGGGTCAAGCGGTTTTCCGTAAAGCGGAGTATGGTGGAGGTCAAGAAACGGCAAACTGTTGCACTCAATCGCCCCGCACAATTTTTGCTCCGTCCACGGCTTTTCAATATCCTGCATAATAAAATCAACACCAACAAGCGGGTCGTCCAAAACTTTCGCTATCTTCTCAAACAACTTTACATTTTCCGGGTGAACTTTTGAAAGCATTTCCGTATTGGAACCGCCCTGACCACGGCCAACTTTTTGATTAAGCGTTACAAACTGGCCTACAGCAGGCACGCTCCCCCACTCCAAATTTTGCCGCTCCAATTCGGCCGAGGCATCGCTGTCCAGCGCAATCTCGTGAAAAATTCCGCCATGCCGTTTCGGATTTTGATTTTCCTTTTCCACAAGAACTAGAACAGTCGCTACACCATCCCCCGCCACAAACGGCGGCTCGCGCCGAAGCGCGCCCGCGAGCTTCCCCCCAATCAGGGTAATCCGAAACACAAAACCGACAAGCTCTTCCTCAATCACCACCCACGGCGAAAGCTGTCTCGCTTTTCTAAACGCTGAAACCAAATCCGTTTCGGTTATAATGTGCGTTGTGGTGTGGCGACTGCGAGAACCCAAATTTGGCTTGGTAATCACAGGAGCCGAAAGCTTCTTGAAAAGTTTTAACGCTCCGCCAACGGTCATAGCCACCCCCCCGTTTGCCACTGGAATCCCGCCCGCCTGAAACTTTTTTTTCATAATGGCTTTGTTGTCCATCCATGAAAGCGCGCTAGGACCCCCTCCCTTTTGTCTCTTGGGCCTCGGCAAACCTTCAAAAACAATTCGCTTTCCACCAAAGTCGGCGAAAAAAATAATCGTCGGCCGATTAAACACCCGAAACTGGCGCATCACAATACCTCGTTTTTCCGCCGAAAGCCACAAACATTTAGTGCGCGAGATATTATCGTCCTGGCAAACGCCAGAAATTTTGGCCAACCGAAAAAATGCGAGTGTTCGGAAAAAATGTGGCATGGCTCTTTCAACAAGCGGGGAAAGAAAACCGACAACAGCGTCTTCAAGCGGGGCCAAAGGCAATGTCATCACTTTAATAACAAAGCCCAGAATAAGCGTCGTCTTCGTAATGAAGTGGTTTACAGGCGCCGGCCCGCAATCGGGACAGTATTTTTTATTTTTATCAACTTCGGTCATAATCGGACATTTTATCCAAAGGTAAAAGTGTACGCCTGAAGCCCGGGTTTTGAAATGATGAGACGGAGCGTATGCTCTTCGCCGTCGTCGTTTTCAATAAGTTTGTACAAGCGCGACTCGCCGATTGTTGTTTGGCTTTCTCCGCCAACAACTGAAATGTCCGCCCCTTTCTCCGCCCGAAGCGGCTTGCCGTCGCGAAGGACTGTAACAATGTCGTTTGAAACGGCGCGCGCCACGAAATAAACATTTCGCGCTTTGTACTTAAAAACGATTTCGGTTTGCGCGGAAACAGTTTCTGCGTACTCGTTCCTCACATTCCATCTACCGCCGAGATAAAGCTTGTTAGATTGAAATTCACTCGGCAATGTGAAAACTTTTTCGCCACTCTGACCCGACACGCCGTTGCCCAAATACCCATTGCGAGCCGAGCCAAAATAAGTTTCGGGACTGCCAACTTGCGACAGCGAGCCAGAATCAAATTTTGAAATCGGCTCTGCCACTTCTCCGCTCTCACCCAAAACCTTCATCCGTTCGCTCAAAAGCTCCTGAATTTTCATTTCAGTTTCCGCGTACCCGCCCTCGCCAACCGATTTGTGAACAATGAACCCGTCAATATCAATAAGATATTCTTCCGGCCAATAACGCATACCATAAGAGCGCGCCGTGGAAAAATCGTTATCAAGCACAACTGGCCAAGTAATGCCAAATTTTTTCACAGCCGAGGAAACATTGCCGTAATCTTTTTCAAAATCAAACTCCGGCGCGTGAAGACCGATAATTTCTAGACCTTTGTCTTTGTATTTTGCGTACCAGTCCTTTAGATAAGGGAATGTTCTTTGGCAATTGATACAACTGTAAGTCCAAATGTCCAGTAAAATAATTTTTTTGCCGACAAGGCTTTGAATTGAAATGGGCTTGTTGTCTTGTGTGTTTATAAAACCCGAGGGGTTGACGATTTCTTTCGCCATCTTGAACTGCTTGGCTTTTTCCGCGCGACGCGACAATCCAGCCTCTGATTGTGAATGAACGGGAGTAACGGCAACCGACGAAACAGGCGAAGTCGCCGGCGTCTTTGGCTCCAAATAATAAATCGCTCCGAGAATAATAATCACGACCGCGACTAAAAGAGTTGTGTTTTTGGTACCCATTTGCGCTGGAGAATTATTTTAGTAAAAACCGATTGAGTAAATCAAAATTAGCAATTCGGCTCAAGTTGCCCGTAAAAACCAAAATTCCGATAACAATGAGAAGTGTTCCAAAAATCACATTCACCGCTTTTGAAAATTTTTCATACTTGCTAATAAATCGCGACGCTTCTCCGGCAAAAAGTCCGACGACAAGAAACGGCAGACCGAGACCGATTGCGTAAACAAAAAGCAGACTAAACGCCGAGCCGGGCGAGCTTGTGGCCAAACCTAAAATCGCGCCGAGGGTCGCCCCGACGCACGGCGTCCAACCAGCGGCAAACGCCACACCGAAAAGAAATGAAGTGAGATATTTTGAATGAAACCGCGTCCCGACGGCAAACACATGAGGCCTCTCTAAAATCGGAACCGTAATAAAACCGGCAACAAAAAGCCCGAAAAAAATAATGAGCGCGCCTCCGATTCGCGACAACCAAATTGAAACGCTAACCGCAACCGCCCCCAGCACGCTGCTGAGCAACACGCCAAGAACGGCGAATACCAGCGAGAACCCGAGTACAAAAAACAAACTGTTCAGAAAAATGTCGCGCCTGCGCGGCGCACAGGCTCCGCCGCTTCCGCCATTGGCGCCAGCAAGATAAGCCAAAAAGCCGGGGATAATCGGCAAGACGCACGGCGCAAGAAAAGAAACGACACCGGCAAAAAAGGCGACTGAAATGGAAATTGAAATCATGTTCTGCATTATATCGCAAAAATTACTTGAATAAAAATTAAGAGTATGCTTAAATAGAGGCTTCTAGTGGCATACGAACCTAAAATAAGAATAAACCATCAAATCCGCTCCGCAGAACTGCGGATAATTGGCGAAGCGGGCGAGAATTTGGGCGTGATGAAATTGCAAGACGCCCTTATGAAAGCCGAAGGTTTGGGGCTTGATTTGATTGAGATTTCGCCAAACGCCAAACCGCCAATTGCCAAAATCATGGACAATGGCAAGTATCAGTACACCGAAAACAAAAAACAAAAAATCGCCAAGGCCAAATCCCACAGTGTTGAAGTCAAAAGCGTTCAAATTAAAGTGGGTACGGGCGAACATGACCTCGCCCTCAAAGCCAAACAGGCTTCAGAGTGGCTGAAAAGTGGACATCGGGTGCGCGTCAACCTTTTCCTCGCTGGCCGGGCAAAATACATGGAAATGAAATTTTTTCAGGAGAGAATTGACCGAGTCTTGCGTCTTATCACCGAACAATATAGAATAAGCGACTCGGCAAAAAAGAGCCCGAAGGGAGTGTCGCTTATGATTGAAAGAAATTAAGGAGCGAAGCGACTATAATTTCTTCAACCCAGCACTAATTTTACCGAACATGTGTTTAGTAACAACCGAAAGATTCTAACCAGCATAATTAAATAAAATAAAAATCGTCGGGTCGATGAAATTAGTGCTGGGTCATTATTTTCTAAAAACTCGCCGACTCGTTAAGAAAATATATGAAAACCAACAAATCCTATTCCAAACGCCTCAAAGTCAGCAAGAACGGCAAAATCACCGGGCGCAAGCCCGGCCAAAACCATTTCAACGCCAAAGAGTCGCGAAGGGCGCAAATGAACAAACGAAGGGCATCGCATATTCACATGAGCAATAAAGCAATCGCCCGTTTCCTTCCGTAGGAAGGAAACGGGAATAACCAATTTTCAATTCTCCCGCCTGCCAGAGACTGGCATGTCGGGCAGGCAATTTTCAATCAATTCTTAAATTAAATAATTTTCAAAATTGAAACATTGATTGTAAATTGATAATTGATAATTTTTAACCAACAAACATGACAAGAGTAAAGAAGGCGGTCAACGCCCTAAAATCAAGAAAAAACATTCTCCGCAAGGTGAAAGGTTATCGCTTTGGCCGTTCCACCAAGGAGAGAATGGCGCAAGAAGCGATTTTCCACGCTGGCTCTTACTCTTTCGCCCACCGTCGCGACAAGAAAAATGATTTCCGAAAACTTTGGAATGTGAAGATTAACGCTTCCCTTTCCTCGACTTCGCTCGGAACAAGTGGCAAACTCTCATACAGCAAATTTATGGGCGCGCTCAAGAAAAAAAATATCGCCCTTGACCGAAAAATCTTGGCTGGCCTTGCCGAGTTTTCTCCGGAAACTTTCAAGAAAATTGTAGAGACTGCCAAGTAAATTTTAGTAGCGACACCACAGGGCGTTAGACCCTGTGGTATCGCCAGTGGCTCACGAACATTCTGTGCAATTCGACCCTGCGCAGAGCGCAAGGTGTTGGAGTTCGGCGGTTATTGAGAGGTTAGTGGTCATAAGAACTTTTTAAAATAAAAATAATTTCTTTATTCTACGCTATAGCCAGATACCCCACGAAATTCTGTTGGCAAGGTTTTGAAATTATGTTTATGTACAGCGACATAATTGTCGTTTAAGAACAGAATTCTCGTGTATGAACAAGCA
>Ga0209515_10005223_pt1 | contig 16991 bp, 25 predicted proteins | sample Subgroupgradi54m_FD_187454 | JGI IMG/M metagenome (GOLD analysis project Ga0209515, IMG submission 187454) | Subsurface groundwater microbial communities from S. Glens Falls, New York, USA - GMW60B uncontaminated upgradient, 5.4 m (SPAdes)... ...
GAAAAAAGCAACGGGGTCTGCCACGGGATTAGCATACATGGCCATGATGTAATTATTGAGGCCGGCGAGTGCGCTTTTACCGGAATAAAAGGAGGATTGAGGATTATTGCTGCAAAAAGGGAGAATCATGCAAGTAGGTATGATTACCATATTTCCATACGTATTTGTGTCATAAAACTCTTTATTCACTGTGTTAGATTGTTCCGTTCGGGTTACTGTGTCACCGAAGCTTTTTAGGTCTAAGATAGCCGACGCGGCATAGGTTTTGGTAGCAGAAAAGGAGAGAAGAAAAGGGAAAATTGCAAAAAGAGCGCAAAAGGCCGCGATGCGGTGCTTCATAGATTTATTATGAAACAAGTTGGATTCCGGGTCAAGTTGTATTTATGCTGGTCGCTGTGGAGGGACGCCAAATACCTCGCTTAGCTTCATCTTAATGTATGATTGGTAGGGAACATCCCGTCTATTTGCCTCAATCTTAATCCTGTCCAAGAGTGCTCCTGGTAACCGCAACGAAATGGTCTTGCTTGATGGTTTGAGATTGGGAAATACGACTCGTTGTGCTTTACTCCAGTCGATGTATTCCGTGCTATCGTGGGTATCCCAAAATTTCCGCTCTTCATCTTCATTGGCAAAGTGCGGAATCGGTTTAAATTGTTTGTTCATAGCTGCTCCTTTCTTTACGACTTTGATCTCGCGCTGAAATAACGCGAATATTATGATTTCGTATAGTAAAACTCATAAAAAGTTTCCTACCCATATCAGTCTGTCCCAAGAGCCAATAGCGAACTTCTTGCAGAGAATGTTTTGTATCCTCTGCTATCGCCAATGGTACATTGGCAAATGCTTCTTCCACTTCTTGTGTTGTGACTCGGTGCGTTTTCCAGTTCTTTTCCTGATTCCCTTCATCCCATTCAAACTCTTCACTACTCTCAATGAGATCAAGTAGTCGAGCCATATGTATATTGTAAACATATACAATTATTGTTGTCAAGAGGCAAGAGAATTAGCGGGGGATTTCAAATTTGGTCACATTGACGCCGGTAAATACTTGAATGGTTTTGAGGATGAGGAAAGCAACAACGATGACGACAAGACCGATGATTGCGTAGGTTACCGTGTTTTTTGCGCTCTCAAGCTGTTTCTGGTCGCCGCCGGAAAGCAAGAATTTAAATCCGCCAACGACGAGCATCACAAACAGGGCAACGCCGACGAGGGCAGCAACAGAGATGATGGCATTGGCAAACAGCGGTTCAAGACATTGGATAGTTGCTGCGTCTTGTTGCAGACATCCAGCCCAAGAAACTGGCGCAGCGTAGACTATGCTATGAAACATGCTTTTATTATAGCGAGGGAATGATTGAGATGGCAAGCGGTCCTATTAATACGGCTTCGGGAAGGAGACAGCACCGCCGATGATCGTGATCCCTAAGAAGTTTTGAATCAGAATCATGATAGCCCATGCAGCACCAACGATGATAAGTCCGACGATGGCATGGGTGATTTTATTGCGTGCCGCTTCCATGCCGGCTTTGTCGCCGCCAGAGGTTATCCACTGAATGCCACCTAAAATAAGAAAAAGAAATGCCAACAGTGCGGCGACAATAAGGAGTGTGCCAACGATAGCAGAAACAAGTTTGCCAAAATCGTTAATTGCCACGTTGCTGGGCTGTGGAATGTTTATAGTTGCATCTGCTAAAACATTTGATAATAACATACCTGTCTCCTTGTTGACTATAAGTATAGCCTACTTTCTATTGTTGCGCAACGTTTCTCTCTTTGTCAAGGGTTACTATTGGATGGTGGGAAAAGGAAGGTTCCCAATATCCAGTCCCAAAAATTGCCCTACTAACTTAAATATCGCATACCCAGCCGCAACGATCACCAGTCCCATGATGGCATGCGTTATTTTGTTGCGTGCTTTTTCTAAATTGGCTTTGTCGCCTTCACTCGTCACCCATGAGATACCGCCGGTAATCAGGTAAAACGTGGCCATCACAAAGGCAACAATCAATAAGACACCAATTAAGCCACTGATGAGTTTCCCAAGTGCTCCCGGACCAGTATCTTGCGAAAGATTACCCAATTGGGGAGGCAAGACCGGATTAGTGAGTTGTGCTAAAAGTTGCATGATCATGGTGTTGTTTTTATTTTATTTATGATGTCTCCGGGATTGGTAAGTAAAAGATCATAACCCAAAAATTTGCTGGCAAGGGCTAAAATAATCATGCCGGACACTACGACAAGAAGACCAATGAGCGCACTCGTGATTCGTTGCTGTGCTTGCTGAAGTTTTTTGGCATCTCCTTCGGCGCTTATCCAGTTAATGCCCGCTATCAAAAGTTGGAACAAAAACCAGATACTGCCAGCAATGGTCATAACGCCGATGATACTAGAAACGACCGTGGTGATTGCTTTTAAGCCTGCTACTGGATCTGTCAGGGAAATGTTGGAAAATGGTCCCAAGCCAGCGCCCCCGATGGTGCCAAGGTTAGTCGGATTTTGTGCCAAAAGATTCATATTATGGTCCGTAAATTTTGGGATTTAAGATAAATCCCGGATCGCCGAAAATGAGAAAACCAAACAGCGCTGCCAGAGCAAAGGATCCCACAATAAGGATAAGTCCGAGCAAAGATTGCCAGATACGATCCCAGGCAGCTTGGAGTGCCTTGCTGTCGCCTGCTGCCGTCATGTACTGGAAGCCGGCGATAGTAAAGTTTAAAAATGCTAAGATGCCGGCAACCACAAAAAAGACGCGGATGATATTAGTGAGAAAGAGGATCAAACCGCCGCCGGTAGCACTCCCGTAGGTGAGGGGATTTTTAATGGTGCCGACGATGCCACCGGTGCCTTGAGCAAATACTTTTGAAGTGATCATACGTTATGGAGGACTTAGTAAGTTAAGTCCGGTTAACTTCTCCACAATTTGTACCATCCAGACTGCTGCCGCAATCACAATAAGTCCCGCGAGAATGATCATAATATTTTGCTTGGTTTGGTCATACTGCTTTGTATCACCACTTCCTGCTCCTACTATAAATCGAAACCCAGTAATAATCAATAAAACAAAGGCAATGATCCCTGCAATAACTAAAGCGTTGCGGACGATCACATTAACCAAACTCCCAAACGTGGGAAAGCTTTTCGCCGGTGAAAATGTGGTACCAATGTCAATGCCCTGGGCCAGTAAGGTATGCATAGTATGATTTTATGATACCCATCAAATTTGTGCAAACAGGGGAGTCGTGATATAGTTTCTGGGTGACGAAAGACGCGGACCTTATTGCGAGTATTATAAAAAGAGACCGCCGGGCAATTTCCGTTTTTTACCGGACGTACAGTCCGCGGCTTATTCAATTTATTCGGTCAAAAATCCGCCATGAAGAAGACTGCGAAGAAATCTTGCAGGATACACTGTTTGCTTTTTTGGAAGCAATTCGGGACTTTGAGGGGAAGGCAAGTCTTCAAACATTCCTCTATGCCATTTGTCAGCATAAAATTATTGATTTTTACCGACGGAGAAAATTAAAACATATTGTATTTTCGCAAATGCCACAGCTGGAAAGCCTTATTTCTCCGCTTCTTAATCCCGAAGAAGAATTGGATGCTACTATTCTGAAAGACAAAATTAGCGCTGTCTTGAAAAAACTCCTTCCTCGCTATCGACAAATTTTGATTTTAAAATATTTAGAAAATATGCCGGTTTCAACTATTGCCCAGAAGCTTGCCATCACATTTAAAAGCGCTGAGTCACAGTTATTTCGGGCGAGGAAGGCATTTGTGGAAGCGTTTGTAAACATATAAGACGGATATGACCAATAAGACCTATACGCGTTTTGTGAAAAGGTGGGAAGAGGTTATGGATGTACCTCCCCAAACATTAGGCCCATTCACTAAGCCGTATAAAAAGCTCACTCGGCGACTCAAGGTGATGCCTTGGCCCTGGTTGGTAGTTATAAGTCTTATAAGTGTTATAGGACTATATATGTTTATTGGGTCAGCAATTACACTTCTTGTTACCGTTCTCCAAAGAGGATTTTAACGGTCGCCTCATCGGCGACCCACCGAGGAGGTGGGCGCGGGTTTTAAGCCTCATTTACGACTAAACTCACACATGGATAGTACTGGTTCATTATTAGTCAGTGGTGTGTGGTTTTTGCGAAATGCACTTGGGGTCATCATAAAACCCTATGAGACCTATCGGCGCATCGTAGATCATGGTCGTCTTGGTGAACTTTTTTATATCGGTATACTCCTTGCCGGATACTTTGCCTTGGCGAGCCTAGTGAAAGAGGCATCATTTCGGCCATTCCTTTTAACCCGTCAGTTCGTGGCACTCTCCACCACTGCTGCAATCAGTTTTTTCCTCGCCAGTGCCACGATTTGGATCGTGGGGACGCTCATTGGTGGAACGGGGAGTTGGCGGCGGGTAACACTTGCGTGGGGCTACACGATGTTGCCTACGCTTACCTGGTTTTTGGTAACCTCACTTCTTTACGTCCTACTTCCACCTCCACGAACGACGGGTGTGCTGGGTGTTGCCTTTAGTATCGTATACCTTATTTTTAGCGTGACCTTATTTTTTTGGAAAATTGTCCTTGCGTATTTGACCTTGCGCTTTGGTCTGCGGCTTGATGCGAAAAAAATTGCGGTGGTTGCCGCTATCATCGTGCCATTATTTATAGTTTACAGCATTGGTATGTATAAGTTAGGAGTTTTTAAGGTGCCATTTCTATGAACCTTCGTGATTTTAAAACAGTTGCGGATCGAAGAGTTGCCTTGGAAAAGGAGCGCGATATCTCTTTGTCAAATATAGGTTCTTTTACCTTGGATGAAGCCATTGCTTCGAACCGGAATTGCGAAAATATGATCGGGGTAGCTCAAGTGCCCATGGGTATTGCCGGACCGTTAAAAATCAAAGATAAAGAGTATTTTATTCCCCTTGCAACCACGGAAGGCGCGCTGGTGGCATCAATCAATCGCGGATGCAAAGCCATTATGCAAAGTGGAGGAGCATTGGTCAATAGTCATCGGGTGGGGACCACGCGCGGGCCGGTTTTTAAGGTTGCGTCACTTTCCGAAAATCAAAAGTTTTATGAATTTTTACAATCCCATGAAAAAGAACTAGCAGACATTGCAGAGAAAACTTCTCATCATTTGAAATTTAAAAAACAATCATCAAGTGCCGTTGGAAAGTTTCGGTATATTCGTTTTGTGTTTGATACCCAAGATGCCATGGGCATGAATATGGTAACCATAGCTACGGAAGCGATTGTCCAATATATCGAGAAAGAAACCGGAGCGTACTGTATTTCAGTTGCAGGAAATTATGACGTAGATAAGAAACCGGCATGGCAAAATTTTATCAATAATCGAGGGATAAAAGCGTGGGCAGAAGTAACACTTTCTTCGTCAGTACTTGCCAAAACATTAAAAACCACTGCAAAAAAAGTTTATGATGTGTGGCTTGCTAAGTGCATGATTGGGAGTGCGATGGCGGGATCGATGGGATTTAATGCCCAGTTTGCTAATGTGGTTGCTGCGATTTTCCTTGCTACCGGTCAAGATATGGCGCATGTGTCCGAAGGAAGTATTGGAATGACGACGTGTGAAATTGTCTCTCCCGTGTCATTCCCGCGAAGGCGGGAATCCATGACTGATGGATCCCCGATCAGGTCGGGGATGACAGAAGAATCACTTTATATCAGTATTTATTTACCAGATTTGATGGTGGGGACGGTGGGAGGGGGGACGGGATTGGCGACGCAAAAAGAAGCGCTGTCGATATTGGGAGTTACCAAAAGCCTACAACTGGCTGAAGTTATAGGAGCGGCAGTGTTAGCTGGTGAGATTTCACTGTTGGCATCATTGAGTGAAGGAACACTGGCAAATGCACATCAAAAATTAGCAAGGGGAGGAAAACGATGATTGGCATTGTTTCCTATGGCACCTATATTCCGCGATATCGGGTAAAGCTTTCCGATATTGCTCTCGCGTGGAATAAAAACCCTGAAGAAATCGTCGGATCGCTTGGTATCGCAGAGAAATCTGTGCCAAGCATTGATGAAGACGCAGTGACCATCGCGATTGAAGCTGCACGAAGTGCACTTGCCGCAAGTGCACTGAGTCCCGAGTCTATTGAGGGATTATTTGTTGGCTCAGAGAGTCATCCGTATGCCGTCAACCCGACTTCCACGATTGTTGGCGAGCTTTTGGGGATCGGAAATAACTATTTGGCTGCGGACTTGGAATTTGCTTGCAAAGCAGGAACTGCGGGCATGCAGGCAGTTGCCGGACTTATTGAAGCCAAACATATACAATATGGACTTGCTATCGGCACAGATACGGCACAAAGTAAGCCCCATGATGCGCTGGAGTACACTTCGGCATCAGCTGGCGTTGCATACATTTTAGGTTCAAACCATCTTATTGCCAACCTTCTTGCATACACTTCGTACTCATCGGATACGCCGGATTTTTGGCGTAGAGACGGTATCCGCTATCCGTCCCATGCGGGTCGATTTACCGGTGAGCCAGCATATTTTGCCCACGTGGTCGGAGCTTCGAAATTACTTATGGAAAAAGCAAAAATTCAGCCATCCGATGTTTCTTACTGTGTATTTCATATGCCGAATGGAAAATTCCCGCGTGAGGTGGCCAAGCGCTTAGGGTTTATGAAAGAACAACTTGCACCGTCACTCACTGTCGATGCCATTGGTAATCCCTATTCCGCTTCGTCGATGTTGGGCTTGGCAGCAGTTTTAGATATTGCCAAACCAGGGCAGAAAATTTTTATAGTGTCGTATGGATCTGGAGCTGGCAGCGATGCTTTTTTATGGGAGACGACAAAAGAAATTTTAAAGAGAAAACCTATGGTACAGGAACAAATTGACGACAAAACATATATTGACTACGTGCAGTATTTAAAACAGACACACAAACTATGAACGTTTCTGTCATTGGTGCAGCAACCACAAAATTTGGTGAATTATGGGGAGTTTCTCCAAGAACATTGGCCCGTGAGGCAACAGAAGGGGCTCTTGCTGATGCTGGGATTACTAAAAAACACGTCCAAGCGCTTTTTGTGGCAAATATGCTCGCAGGTCCCCTCGGCAATCAGCAACATCTCGGTCCGTTTTTTGCAGAAGAACTTAGTTTAAACGTTCCCGCATTTACTATAGAAGGTGCCTGTGCATCCGGTGGACTTGCTGTTCATGCGGCCGTTGCAAGCATTCGTTCTGGTCAATACGATACTGTTGTTGTTTTGGGAGTAGAAAAGATGACGGATCACAAGCCGGAAGATGTGGCAACGGCTCTGATGGCTGCAGGAAGTGACGAAGAGCGATTGTCTGGCGCCACGTTTCCGGGTCTTTACGCCATGTTAGCCCGCGCACACATGGAGCAATTTGGTACGACAGGAGAAGAATTAGCAGCTGTTGCGGTAAAAAATCATTTTCATGCTAACTTGAATGAAAAGGCGCAATTTCATACCTTGTTGACTATAGACCAGGTGATGAAAAGTTCAAAAATTGCTGATCCACTCACCCTTTTGGAATGTTCACCAATTTCTGATGGCGCTTCGGCAGTGATTCTCTCCAGTAAGAAAAAAAATGTTGAAATTATTGCGTCGGAAGTGGCCACGGACACGTTGGGAGTTGCCCAGAGGAAAAGTTTAACCCAATTAGCTGCCACCCAAGAGGCGGCCAAACGTGCGTATCAAAAAGCAGGAGTAGAACCTAAGGACGTTGATGTGGTTGAAGTGCATGATTGTTTTACCATTGCAGAAATTTTGGCAATGGAAGATTTAGGGTTTTTCAAAAAGGGGAAAGCGGCAGCAGCAATTGCAATTGGGGAAACCACGCTAGGAAAAACGAAGCGTTTTGTCGTGAATCCTTCAGGAGGACTCAAAGGCTGCGGACATCCGGTAGGGGCAACGGGCATTAAACAAATTGTCGAGATAGTCCAGCAGCTGCGTGGAGTTGTGGGAAAGCGTCAGGTTACTGGGGCAAAAATTGGTTTAGCACACAATGTCGGCGGAAGTGGTGCAACCGCGGTGGTACATATCCTTAAAATATGATCAGTCCAGTAAAAATTTGGCGGAACCAAAAAAAAGTTGCCAGTCTGGTTGGAAAGACCGGGAAAATTGTTGCATTTACTCTTATTCGGGTTCCGCCTGCAGATTTTAGCAATCAGGCGCCGTATCCGGTGGCTGTTATTGCTCTTGATGATGGCGATAAGGTTATCGCTCAGCTCGTGGACTGGAATGAATCAAGCCTCAAAACAGGTCAGAAGGTACAGACGGTGATTCGCAAAATTTTTGAAACAGGAGATGGCGTGATTCCTTACGGCATTAAAGTAAAACCCGTTTAGTCATGCTGAATTTATTTCAGCATCTCACAGACCCTGAAACGAGTTCAGGGTGACAAGAGTCAGTTTTAAAATGACAAAATTATGAAAGTAATCGTTTCAGCCCCAGGGAAAGTGCATTTGATGGGAGAACATGCGGTAGTGTATGGCAAACCGGCACTTTTGGTTGCCGTAAATTTACGACTATCGGTGACCATAGAATCACCCTCTTCGTCATTCCCGCGAACGCGGGAATCCATCATAGAATCTAGCGAACCTGTAGATTACATTCGACACGCGATCGATGTTGTGCAAGAGCATTTCCAATTGAAGGAGTTGCCGCCAATGCATATCACTGTTACGTCAGATATTCCTGCGGGTTTCCATCTTGGTTCATCTGCGGCTGTTGCGGTGGCAACCGTCGGTGCAGTTACTTATTTTTTCAAAAAGATTTGGAATCCGGTACTTATCAATCAACTTGCCTATGAAGTAGAAAAAAAACAGCACGGCAACCCTTCGGGAGGTGACAATACAGCAATCACGTTTGGCGGATTTTTATGGTTTCGAAAAGAGTTGGAATTTTTAAAAAGCATTTGGCAGCTTCCGTTCAAATTGCCGAAAAATCTTGATCACTTTTTTTTGATTGATACCGGAAAGCCCAAGGAAACAACAGGAGAGATGGTGGCATATGTAAAATTACGATTTACGAAGTACGAGTTACGAATGAAAAGATTATTTGATCAAAATGAACAGCAGACGAGGAGAATTACGGTGGCGCTGAAGGAGGGAAGAGAAGATGAGCTTATTGATTCAATGAGAATCGGCGAACGAACATTAGAAGGGATAGGGGTAGTGAGTAAAAAAGTAATCCCGCTTATTCGTTCTATTGAAAAAGCAGGTGGAGCTGCCAAAATATTGGGAGGCGGGGGGAAAGCCGACGGTGTAGGATTTTTGCTTTGTTATCATCATGATCCAGAAAAGATTGAGGCATTTGGTACGCCGTTTGGATTTTCCATCAGACATATTCAGCTCGGGGAGGAAGGAGTGCGACTGGAAAGCAAAGAATAATATGATTACCGTGTCTGCACCAGGAAAACTTATGCTCATGGGAGAACACGCAGTGGTGTTTGGGGAACCGTGCATCGTGACGGCAGTTGATCAACGCTTATACGTGACTGCACAAAAAACTGATGATGGCAAGATCACCGTCAATGCTCCCCAGGCTAAGGAAACCAAGTTTGTGGATGCCTCAATTGCCAAATTTTTTTCCTTGAAAGCACCGGACATTGACGATCGCGGCGTTTCTTTGTCCATCAGGAGCGATTTTACAAGCCAAGTGGGATTTGGGTCTTCATCGGCTGTTTCCGTAGCAACGCTTATGGCATTGGGTTTGATATTTGAAATATCCATGACTCAACGGGAGATTTTTGATCTAGCCTATCAGGTAACACTCGATATCCAAGGCGTCGGGTCAGGGTTTGATATTGCGGCGGCAACGTTTGGCGGCACGTTATTTTTTAAAAAAGGAGGAGAAGTTATCGAACCCCTGCCAAACGAAATTCCCTTGGTGGTTGGCTATACCGGCGTCAAAGCAGATACGCCGACGCTTGTGAGAATGGTTATAGCAAAACAAAAAAAATATCCGGAAAAGATTGATAGAATTTTTGAAGCAATAGGTAAACTCGTGTTGCAAGGAAAAGAAGCGCTGTTGGCGAAGGATTGGGAGAAACTTGGAAAACTCATGAGCTTTGATCAAGAATATTTGCGTGACCTGGGTGTGAGTTCGGAAAAATTGGAAGCGCTTATTTTGTCAGCTAAAGAAGCGGGAGCGTGGGGGGCAAAATTATCAGGTGCTGGTGGCGGCGACTGCATGATTGCTTTAGCATCAGATGAAAAGCGAAAGGCAGTAGAAGATGCGATTACGGTAGCGGGGGGACAAGTAATGCGAGTAACAACACATGCAACAGGCGTACGATTGGAGACCACAGATAATCAAAAAGAGTTATTTATTGTGGTTGATAAAGACGACAATATCATTGGATATAAAACGCGGTATGAATGCCATCACGATAAAACATTAATTCATCGAGGAGTAGGATTACTTATTTTTGATAAGGACGGACGAGTTCTTCTCCAAAAAAGGAGTTTTTCTAAAGATACTAATCCTGGATTTTGGGCAGATTCTGTGGGTGGACATGTTGTGACAGGGGAAAGCTATGAAGAAGCTATACAACGAGAAATGAAGGAGGAACTTCGTATTGCTCCCTTGGTAGTTTTTCATAGTAAATTTATTCTTTCGTGTCTACGCGAGACCGAGATGAACGTATTGTTTACTGCGGTCTGCGATGGTCCATTCCATCCTGATTCTACGGAAATTAGTCAGGTTGCATTTTTTAGTAAAAATGAATTACCCAGAAAATTACTTTCTGGTGAAGTGCAGCTCACAGAGTTTGCTCAAGAAGCGCTCAAGAGAGTGGGGTTTTTATGAAATCTACCGCAATAGCACCGGCAAACATTGCGTTTATCAAGTATTGGGGGAAAAAAGATGAGGTGCTGCGTTTGCCGGAAAACGGTAGTTTATCTATGAACTTGAGCAATTTGACGACAACGACCACTGTGGAGTTTAGTCCGGAGTTTACAGAAGATGTTATTGAAATCAACGGCGTGAAAGAAGCAAACGATGGAAATCGCGCCATCGCGCATCTGGATCGGGTAAGGAAATTGGCGCACATCGACCTAAAGGCAAAGGTAGCGACAGAAAACAATTTTCCGATGAGTACGGGACTGTCTTCTTCTGCATCAGGATTTGCCGCTTTGACGGTAGCATCAGTAAAGGCTGCTGGGTTGAACCTTTCTGAAAAAGAATTATCTATGTTAGCCAGGCAGGGATCAGGATCCGCTTGCCGTTCTATTCCTGATGGGTTCGTCGAGTGGCTTGATGGGAATACCAGTAAAACTTCCTACGGGGTTTCCCTCTATCCGTCGGACTGGTGGGATATTGTCGATGTAGTTGCCGTGGTTAACGAGGGGAAAAAAGATGTGCCAACGGCAAAAGGTATGAAATTAGTGCATTCAAGTGCTTTGTTTCCTGCTCGGCTGGCAGGTATAAAAACAAAGCTTGAGACAGCTAAGCAATTATTAAAAGAAAGAAATTTTATACCATTTGGCGAACTGATTGAAGCAGAAGCACTGGAGCTTCACGCAATTATGATGACATCCCAACCGGCACTACTGTATTGGACACCGGGGACATTAAAATTGATGAAATTAGTGCAGGTTTGGAGAAACGAAGGCTTACCCGTTTATTTTACGATTAATACGGGGCAGGACGTACACCTTATTTGCGAAAGTAAAACCGTTGAAATGCTGCAAAAAAAGTTAGCGGAAATTGAGGAAGTGAAAGATATTATTGTCAATAAGTCTGCCAAAGGAGCGAGAGTAATAAAAGAACATTTGTTTTGATCGTCATGCCGAACTTGTTTCGGCATCTCACGAAGTATGAAAAGTGGATACATATATATTATGTCAAACTTCAAGAAAACAACATTTTATATAGGGGTCACAAACAACTTAGAAAGAAGAATTTTAGAACATAAACAAAAATTGATTGATGGATTTACAAAAAAATACAATTTGACCGAGCTAGTATATTTTGAAGAATATTCAAGAATAGAAGATGCTATTTTTCGAGAAAAACAACTTAAGAATTGGCACAGAGAATGGAAAATAAATTTGATTAAAAGTAAAAATCCTTTGATGAAAGATCTTTTTTTGAGACCCTGAAACAAGTTCAGGGTGACGTATGAACGAAAAGAATATACCTACCCATGTCGCAATTATTATGGATGGCAACCGGCGGTGGGCAAGGGAACACAATCTGCCGTTCCTCGAAGGGCATCGTCGTGTGGCTGACGACATCCTTGAGCCATTAGTAGAACATGCGGCGAAGTGCGGTGTTTCTTACCTTACTTTTTGGGCATGGTCTACGGAAAACTGGCAGCGGGATAAAAAAGAAGTAGCCGGAATTATGAACATCTTTAAACATGTCATCGCCAAGCGCTGGAGTAGACTTCATAAAAATGGCGTGCGTATCCAAGTGATTGGTAATATTAGTCAGTTTGAGTCATCCATTAAGGATGCGTTGGAAAAGGTTATTGAGCAGACCAAAAATAATACACGGATTACCACGGTCTTTGCCCTTAATTATGGAGGAAGAGACGAATTGCTAAGAGCAATTCACAATCTACAAATAAACAAATCTACAAATAAGCAAATGAATGAGAAAATAACAGAACAAGAATTTGAAAAATACCTCGATACTGCCGGGATTCCGGATCCCGACTTGATTATCCGCACCGGCGGGGAACAGCGGCTCTCCGGGTTTCTTCTGTGGCAAAGCGAATACAGCGAGCTTTATTTCCCCTCCTGGTACATGCCGGAGTTTACGCCAGAGCGGCTCGATGAAGCCATCGAGGAATATGGAAAGCGCAAGCGCAGATTTGGAAAGTGACAGTCTTCTGTCATCCTGAGCGAGCGAAGCGAGTCGAAGGATCTCTCTAAAACCCCGTATTTTGCAAGCCAAAAATTTTTCCAGCAAGCTGTACTACCCAGAATGCCGTAAAGATGACGATAAAGCCGAGGATTGCATAGGTTAAACGCTGTTTTGCTCCTTCCAGTTTTTTTGCATCGCCGCTACTGGTGAGAATACCAAATCCTCCAGAAAGAAGCATCAGAAGCATGCCGATGCCGGCAAAGGCAAAGATAAAGGGAACGGCGCGGTTGATAATGGCGCCGATGTTGGTGGCCCATGGCACCGGTCCGCTTACTGCGGTTCCACCGGGAAGGGTAAGGTTTTGCGCTAAAGTATTCATATTACAGAAATCCTGGTATCCCCAGTATATTAACGCCAATGATACGCAAAATAAACACTGAAAAAATGATAAGCAGTAAGCCGGCAATAGCAGAGCCGACGAGTTCTTTGCCTGCATTGAGATGTTCTGGATTGCCGGCACTAGTGAGAATCTGAAATCCGCCAAAGAGGATCAAAAGAAACGCAATCCCGCCAGCCATGCCAATGCCGATGGTGAGAATAAAACCAATAAACGCAGATGGATCAGTAGGAATGCAGCCGAGCGCAGTCCACGCGCCGTTTTTAGAAAAACAATCATCGCAGTTTATTCGGGTTGATTCGCTGGATAGAGCGCCACACAATTGTCTTGATGTGTTCGTGAGTTGTCCTGTAGTAATAAGGTCAGTAACACAGGATTCTCCGGTTCTACACCCTGCAAATCCATACGCTACGGTTCTATTTAGCGTGGAAATAGAGCAGTAGGTGGGTTTATTTTGAAAATTATCTTTTCCGCAGGTTCCTGTGATAGCCCCTCCTACATCGATGAGACAAAATTGAGTATCTGCACATCCGGAATATGGGGCAGTTGCCCTACCGACTGCAGAAATTGAACAATATGTCGGTTTACCAAGATACTGATCTTGTCCGCATATTTCTTTGGTTTCATTTACAATACAAAATTCTCCAATCTTACATCCAGAGTAATTGTCAGCTGTCTTTCTGCCTAAAGCCGACACAGAGCAGTAGGTTGTTCTGCCGAAATATGTATCTGTACCGCAGGTATCGGCAAAAACTGGACTCGGTTTTACCATCCAGAGAAGAGTTAAAAGGGAGAATAGACAGAAAGTATTCCGCAAATTTTTCACCATGCTTTGATTGTATCATTGTCTTTATGGGGAAACAAAAGAAGACGCTATTGGAATACTCGGACATGGTAAAATGAGCATATGACTATTTCTATGAAAAAAGTTGTTCAATTTCTTTTTATTGGACTCCTTCTGTATTCGTTTATCGGATTAGTGAATCCAGTATACGCTGTAGAATGCACAGATGATGCAATCAGTAGACTTTCGAGCATGAGCCCTGGAGACGCAGAGGCACTGAATAGTAAATGTAATGAAGCCTTGGCAAACATAGAACGAGCTATAAAACCCCACCGCGAGGAACTCGATAAAATGAACAGATCCATCGCAGCGTTTCAGGCGAGAATTAAAGCACTGGAGGGCGATGTTGCCAAAAAGACGGTTGAAATTGCAAGAGGGGAGAAAGAGCTTGAAGGTTTTTTGGGTGTTGCCAGTAGCAAGATTCGGCATTTCTATATTCGTTCTTTTGCTGCCAATCCCATGGCACTTCTTTTGTCTTCTGCCAACATTGGGTCAGTACTTCGGACCATAGGGTACCAACATGCAGCGATTAATGAAGATAAAAAAACAATTGCCCAGACTGCACTTTCGGTAAAAGATCTAGAAGATAAGAAGAAAGCATTGGAAGAGGAAAAAGCAACCCTTGCGGTGTTGAAAGCGGATACGGATAGGCGAGCGCTTTCGGTGCGGAAATTGGTCGGAGAAGCTCAGGCGTATGAATCCAAAGTACAAAGTTTTATAGCGCAAATATCCGCGCGGCAACAGGAGTTCTTGGGAGAAAAACTTGCAGGACTTAATATTCCCCGTAGCGCGGGTCTCATGGGTGGATGCACCGATGACCGGCCGATTGACCCAGGTTTTTCCCCCCGATTTGCCATGTTTAGTTTCGGTGTTCCTAATCGCGTGGGCTTAAATCAATGGGGAGCTAAGGGGAGAGCAGAAGCTGGACAGAGCGCGCGAGATATTCTTATGGCTTATTATAATGCGGATTACACAACCGGTTATCCTTCTAAAGATATTCATGTGACGGGAACTAATGAGTATGGACAATCTTTTAATGATACTTGGAATATTGAAGAATATCTGAAACATCTGTACGAAATTCCGACTAATTGGGATAGCAAAGCATTGCAAGCGCAAGCAATTGCAGCCCGTTCATATGCTCTTGCCTATACCAACAATGGCTCTGGGAGTATTTGTTCGAGCCAGCAGTGTCAGGTGGTAAAACGGGAAGTCAATACGCAGGCATGGATTGATGCAGTAAACGCAACAGCTGGGACGGTGCTTACTCAAAATGGTAACCCCATTAAAGCGTGGTTTTCTTCCACTCATGGTGGATATATTTTTGCCTCCGGCGATCTTGCTGGCTGGAGTAGTACGCCGTGGACGAAGCGCGCAGCAGATGCTTTTTCATCCATTAACAGTTTTTCTGATTTGTTTTCTTCTGCATATGATAGAGGATCTCCATGGTTTTACTGCGATTGGGGGTCAAGAAAAAATTATAACAAGACTGCATGGTTAAAGCCCGATGAGTTAGCTGACGTTGTGAACGTCATTTTGCTCGCTCGGCGTGATTCTTCCACGCGGGAGCATTTGTATCAGCCGGATAAGCCCAATCCAGCAGGTACGGATTCGTGGGATGCCAGCCGTGTCAAATCAGAGCTTGGTTCGGGAGCATTTAACTCTATTAGTGATATGAGTGTTGATTGGGATCACGGTACCGGGAGAACCACGCAAGTGCACGTTTCTGGAGATGGCGGAAATCAGAATTTTGACGGGGCGGAATTCCGAAATTTTTTTAACCTTCGCGCTCCAGCAAATATCCAAATTGTTGGACCCTTGTTCAATATAGAAAAGAAGTAGTACAATAGACAATATACCGTTTAAAACATGAAGTCCGAAACTTGGAACAAAGACTTCACATGGAGATGTTGTTTTGAATTTTGGATTTTCCACATGAGGAGATGCCTGTTATTTTCCAATCACCTGTCCCGATTGAATCGGAACCTGCCAAACAACATATTCCTGTGAACACACCCGTTGCACCATCATCTGTGCCTGCCTCCAAGATGCGGCCACTCACCACATTTGCCGTCAATCCCGATGGGGTGCGATTTGAAACGCAGGAAGCTGAGGAAGACGTTATTCTTTTTTTGCGGCAACACATCATTGTCAATGTTCCGTGGATTATCGTCACCCTTATTCTTGCGAGTGCTCCGACCATTATTTTCCCTTTTCTTTTTCAATTGGTGCATTTGCCATTTGCTATTCCCGCCGGATACCTTATTGTTGGCGCGCTGTTTTGGTATCTGGCGACGTTTGGCTATGCCCTTGCCAATTTTATCTCATGGTTTTTTAATATTTACATTGTGACCGACCAGCGTGTGGTGGATATTGATTTTATTTATCTTCTGTATAAACAGTTTTCTGAAGCGGAACTTTCCAAAATTCAGGATATCTCCTACGCTACCGGCGGCATTTTTGCCACGGTGTTTGATTATGGGAATGTGACCATTGAAACAGCGGGCGAAGTACCGAATTTAACGTTTGATAAAGTGCCGCATCCAGAGAAAGTAGTAGAAACGATCCGGAGTCTCACAGAAAAAGGAGGGGGAGGCATATGATCTCGCCAGTGGTGCCTCTTGCTTTTTTGACGATAAAAATTCTTGCTCTTGTTGGATTATCCGTCTATGCAGTGTTTGCTGGCGTTTTGGTGCGGCAAGAACAATTGATGGCGGATGTGTTGGAAGAAGCGTTTGAACCCATATTGCGCATTCTCACCCTTATTCATTTTTTTGGCGCTTTAGGAATTATTGGGCTTGCCCTCGTGCTTCTTTAAGCGGAATTTACCCTGAGTTTATCGAAGGGTGGTAAGATAGGGGGGATGCAGATAAAATCCGTTATCGCTTCAGTTGTTGGCCCAATTAGTGAAACGC
>Ga0209515_10005225_pt1 | contig 16989 bp, 13 predicted proteins | sample Subgroupgradi54m_FD_187454 | JGI IMG/M metagenome (GOLD analysis project Ga0209515, IMG submission 187454) | Subsurface groundwater microbial communities from S. Glens Falls, New York, USA - GMW60B uncontaminated upgradient, 5.4 m (SPAdes)... ...
CGATCCCCTTGAGACCAACCAAGGCCAGCGCCTCGGCCACCCGCCGGACGACGTCCGGCTCCGGCACCGTCCGATGCTCCCGCAGCGCGAACCCGACGTTCTCCCCGACGGTCAGCGAATCAAACAACGCCGACCCCTGGAACACCATGCCGAAGCGCATGCGCACCTGCTGCAGCGCCGCCCCGTCGAGCCGGCTGACGTCCTGGCTGTCCACCAGCACCTGCCCGCTGTCGGGATGCAGCAGCCCGAGGATATGTTTCAAGGTGACCGACTTGCCGCAGCCGCTGCGGCCGATGATGACCATTGTCTCGCCGGTCTGCACCGTCAGGTTCATGGTGTCCAGCACGGAGCGCCCCTGGAACGTCTTGCTCAAATTGATGACCTCGATCATGGGAACACGAAGTAGAAGACGGCGGTCGCCAGGCAGTCCGCCGCAATGATCAGGATGAAGGAGACGACCACGGCCAGCGTCGTCGAGCGGCCGACCCCCTCCGCGCCGCCGCTGGTCGAGAACCCCTCGAAGCACGCGACGGTCGCGACGATCATGGCGAAGAGCCCCGACTTCAGCAGGCCGGTGAACACATCCTTCAGGCGGATCACGTCCCACGTCAACCGCAGGTACAGCGTCGGCGACACCCCGAGCTTGTAGACGCCAACGAGATAGCCGCCGAGGATGCCGACCAGGTCCGAGATGATCGTCAACAGCGGCAGCATGACGAGCAGCGCCACGAAGCGCGGGACGACGAGATACTGGACCGGGCTGGTCGCCAGCGACTCCATCGCGTCAATCTGCTCCGTCACCCGCATCGTCCCCAGCTCCGCGGCGATCGCTGCGCCGACCCGGCCGGTCACGACGAGCGCCGTCAGCACCGGCCCCAGCTCCCGGACGATCGAGAGGCCGACGATGCTGGCGATATAGGTCTGCGCGCCGATCCGCTGGAGCTGGTACGCCGTCTGCATCCCCAGCACGATGCCGGTGAACAAGGCGGTCAGGAGCACGATCGGGACGCTCTCGACGCCGATCTTGTCCATCTGCTCGATGACCAGCGAGCGCCGGAACGTCGTCGTGACGGCGCTGGTCACCGTCCGCGTGAACAACACGGAGGTCCCGCCCAGATAGCTGAAGAAGCCCAGCAGGCGCTCCCCGAGGTGGGCGAGGCCCTGCTGGACCGACTGGGTCACCTCCGCGACGGACTTGACGCGCACTACGAGTCCCCCTCCACGGTCTGCCGGCGCCGGGCCATCCGGGCGGTCGGCGGCAGCGGCCGCGGCGTCAGCCGCATGTCCTGGAAGACGGTCGGCGTGCCCAGCTTCGTCACGTCGAGGAATCCCTCGACGACGACCTCCGCGCTAGGCTGCCACAGCCGGGCGTTGGTGAACCGGATCACGCTCCCCTCGCCGTCGAACTCCACGGTGGCCGCCTCAAACGCGGTGGCCCTCAGCTTGCCGTTCCGGGCGGAGAGCGTGCCGTGCAGATGCGGGGCGCCGGCCGGCCCGGTCACGGCAACGCGGCCTTGGACGATCCCGCCGGCCAGCGGGTTCTTGCCGGGCTCGATGAGCGCGGCGATCCGGGCCGCGTCGGCGTCCATCAAGTCAAGGGTCAGGGTCAGGGGGTACGGCGGGATCCAGCCGACGGAGCCGGCCATCCGGTAGCGGGGGCCGAGCGCCAAGTCGTCGATCGTCACGCGGCCCAGGCCCATCCGCCACGTGCCGGACACCTCGCTGACCGGCTGGCGGTTGACGGTGGTGCCGGCCGTCGTGAGGGTCCCGCGCAGCCCGGGCGGCCAGATCGTCCACGCGGCATCCCATCGCGCCGTGGTGGACACGGTGACCGGCCCGGTGTTCAGCTCCTGCACCACGACTTCACCCTGCGGGTGCCGCCACCGGCCTAACGGTCCCTGCACGGCCACGATCCCACCCGCCGGGGCTTCCGCGGCCAGACGCCACTGCCGCTGCTCGAGGTCCACGCTCCAGCGCACGTCCGATCTGAGGAACGCCGACAGCCGCCGCTCCATGAGGGACGGCAGACGGGCGGCGAGGAGATGGCCGGCCGCCGCAACGGCCACGCCCAGCACCGCGAGGAACCCGACAAGGCAGATCGGCCAACGCACGAGAGACCTGGGGTTCCGGATGGCGCTTAGCGGGCCGTGACCGCCGGCATCGGGGTGAACGACAGCTTCCCGTCGGCGACCCCCACCTGAATGAGCGTGGACTCCCGCAGCCGGCCCGTGATGATCTCCTGGGCCAGCGGGTCTTCGAGGTAGCGCTGGATCGTCCGCTTCAGCGGCCGCGCCCCGTACATCTGATCGAACCCCTGGCCGATCAGGAATTCCTTGGCCTCCGGCGTCAGCTCAATCTCGATATGCCGCTCCTTGAGCCGCCCCTTGACCTCCGCCACCTCCAGCTCGATGATCTGCTGGAGATCGTCCCGCGTCAGCGGCCGGAACACGATGATGTCGTCCAACCGGTTGAGGAACTCCGGCTTGAAGGTCCGTTTGACCTCGTCGAGCAACTTCGCCTTGATGTCCTGGTACGTGAGGTCCTCTTTCGGCGTGGTGAACCCGAGCGACCCCTGCTTGCGCAGGAGCTCCGCGCCGAGATTGGACGTCATGATCAGCATGACGTTCTTGAAGTCCACCTTGCGGCCGAAGCTGTCGGTCAGCCGCCCGTCCTCGAGCACCTGGAGCAGCAGGTTGAACACGTCGGGGTGCGCCTTCTCGATCTCGTCGAGCAGGACGACGGAGTACGGGCGCCGGCGCACCCGCTCGGTGAGCTGGCCGCCCTCCTCGTAGCCGACGTAGCCGGGGGGCGCCCCGACGAGCCGCGAGACGTTGAACTTCTCCATGTACTCCGACATGTCCACCTGGATAATCGCTTCGTCGTCGCCGAAGAGGAACTCCGCCAGCGCGCGGGCCAGCAGCGTCTTCCCGACGCCCGTCGGCCCGAGGAAGACGAACGAGCCGATCGGGCGCTTCGGGTCCTTGAGCCCCGCGCGCGAGCGCCGCACCGCGTTGGCGATCCCCTCGATCGCCTCCTGCTGGCCGATCACCCGCTTGTGCAGCTCCTCTTCCATGCGAAGGAGTTTCTGCATCTCCTTCTCCTCGAGCCGCGACACCGGGATGCCGGTCCACTTCGAGACGACGTGGGCGATGTCCTCCTCGCTGACGACCGGCTGGGCCTCGGCCTTCGCCTTGGACCACTGCCGCTTCGTCCGCTCCAGCTCCGCGCGCTGCTCCCGTTCCTGGTCGCGCAGCGCCGCCGCCTTCTCGAAGTCCTGGCCTTTGACGGAGGCCTCTTTCTCCCGCCGCAGCGCCTCGATCTTGTCCTCGACGTCTTTCAGGTTGGGCGGGGCGGTCAGCACCATCAGCCGCGCGCGCGAGCCGGCCTCGTCAATGACGTCCACCGCCTTGTCCGGCAGGAACCGCCCGGAGATGTACCGGTCGGACATCTTGGCCGCGGCCGCCAGCGCCTCGTCGCTGTACTTCACCTTGTGGTGCTGCTCGTACCGGTCCTGGAGCCCCTTCAGGATCTCGATCGTCTCCTCGACCGACGGCGGCTCGACGAGGATCGTCTGGAACCGGCGCTCGAGGGCGGCGTCTTTCTCGATGTACTTGCGGTACTCATCGAGGGTCGTCGCGCCGATGCACTGGATCTCGCCGCGGGCGAGCGCGGGCTTCAGGATGTTCGAGGCGTCAATCGCCCCCTCCGCCCCGCCGGCCCCGACCAGCGTGTGCAGCTCATCAATGAAGATGATGATGTTCTCGGAGCGCTTGATCTCGTCCATCACCGCCTTGATCCGCTCCTCGAACTGGCCGCGGTATTTCGTGCCGGCCACCATGAGCGCGAGGTCGAGGATGATGACGCGTTTGTTCTTGAGCAGTTCCGGCGCTTCCCCCTTGATGATCTTCTGGGCGAGCCCCTCGACGATGGCGGTCTTCCCGACACCGGCCTCGCCGAGGAGGACCGGATTGTTCTTCGTCCGGCGCGAGAGGATCTGGATGACCCGCTCGATCTCGTCCTTGCGGCCGATCACCGGGTCGAGCTTGTTGTCCTTCGCCAACTGCGTCAAGTCGCGGCCGAACGCGTCGAGCGCCGGCGTCTTGGTCTTCGACGGCGTGGGGCTGACAGAGGTGTAGCCGGGGGTGCTGCTGGAGCCGAGCAGCTCCATGACCTCCTGCCGCACCTTGCCAAGGTCGAGCCCGAGGTTGACGAGGACCTGCGCGGCGATCCCCTCCCCCTCGCGGATGAGGCCCAGCAGGAGGTGCTCCGTGCCGATGTAGTTGTGGCCGAGGTTGCGCGCCTCGTCCATCGCCAGCTCGATGACCTTCTTGGCCTTCGGCGTGAACGGGATGTCGCCGGAGACAATCGTCGAGGGGCCGAGCTGGACGAGCTTCTCCACCTCGAGGCGGATTTGGTCCGACGAGAGGCCGAGGTTCTGCAGCACCGCCGCGGCCACCCCCTCCCCTTCGCGGATGAGCCCCAGGAGGATGTGCTCCGTCCCGATGTAGTCGTGGTTGAACCGCTTGGCCTCCTCCTTCGCCAGGAGGATCACCTTGCGCGCCCGCTCCGTGAACCGATTGAACATATTCATGGGCTCATTCCCCCGATGATCGTCCCGCGGACGCCGCGAGTGACTCCCGCAGAAGCCGCGCGCGGCGGACGTCCCGCTCGCGGCTCGCCAGCGACCGCCCCTCCAACCGCTGGAGGTGCGCCGGCTGCGTCGTGATGAAGAGCGTGTTGATCGTCGCCCGGTTCAGCGTCGGGATGATGCCCAGGTCCACGCCGAGCCGGACGAGCGACAGCAAATCGGTGGTCTCCGTCGAGGTGATGATCTGGGCGCTCCGCAGCGTCCCGTACGCCCGCCAGATCCGGTCCTCCAGCGCCTCGCGGCTCGTCCGGAGGATCGCCTCGCGCGCCGCCTCCTCCTGCTGGACCACCTGGGCGGCCAACCGCTCCAGCGTGTCCACCAATTCCACTTCGGTTCGCCCGAGCGACACCTGGTTCGAGATCTGGAAGAAGTTGCCGGTCGCCTCGGTCCCCTCGCCGTAGAGGCCGCGGGCCGTGAGCCCCAGCTTCGTGATGGCGTGGAGGACCCGGCCGATCTGCTTCGTCATCACCAGGCACGGCAGATGGAGCATCGCCGAGGCGCGCAGGCCGGTGCCGACGTTCGTCGGGCAGCACGTCAGGTAGCCCCACTCCGGCGAGAAGGCGTACGCCAGGTGCTCCTCGAGCTGGCGGTCCAGCTCCGCGGCGATCGCCCACCCCTCGCGGAGGTTGAGCCCCGACTGCAGGACCTGCAGCCGGAGGTGGTCCTCCTCGTTGACCATCACCGAGATGATCTCGCGGTCGCCGATGACGACGGCCCGCTCGACGGCGTCGTGCTCGGCGTGCTCGCGGCTGATGAGGTGCCGCTCGACGAGGAACAGCCGGTCCACGCCGGGCAGGTCATCCAGGTGCAGGACCAGCGCCGACTTCAGGTATGGGGCCTGGGCGACCGCCGACTCGACCGTCGCCCGCACCTGGGCCAGTCCCCGCTTCGTCGCCCAGTGGGGGAAACGGTGGCCGGCGAGGTTGCGCGCCAGCCGGATGCGTGACGACGTGACGATCGCCGCGTGGGGTCCGGTCCCCCGCAGCCATTCCCCCGTCTGCGAGACGAGACTAGTGAGCGCTTCGATGGCGTGGGCCACGCCCGCCTCCTTTGGGCTTCGCCGGCGGCTCCAACTGCGCGATCCGATCCCGCAGTTGGACGGCGTCCTCGAACGCCTCTTGCTTGACCGCCTGCTTGAGCCGCGCCTTCAGCCCTTCCATCTCCGCCTGGCGCTTCGCCAGCGGGCTGGTCGCCGCCGGCACCTTCCCGGCGTGCCGGGACGCCCCGTGGATCTGCCGCAGGAGCAGCGCCAACGGCTTCTGGAACGTCTCGTAGCAGGCCCCACATCCCAGTCTACCTGATCTCTTGAAGTCCTCAAAGCGCATTCCGCACTGGGGGCAGGCCGGCGGCGGCGGGGCGCCCGCCTGCTCCAGCGTCGTGCTCAAATCGGTCAGGCCGGTCATCAGGTCGGCCAGCCCGAACGGGGCGTCCACCTTGACCCCCTTCTCGCGGGCGCACGGCTCGCAGAGGTGCAGCTCACGGGTCTCGTCCTGAATGACCTCGGTCAGATGGACCGTCGCCTCGCGCTCGCCGCAGAGGTCGCACACCATGGACTAGTATTTGACTCCGTCGGTGCGCGTCAGCTTCTGGAACGCCTGCCGGAGCTTCGCCGTCGCCCGCCCCGGCGTGCCGGCGCCGATCGCCCGGCCGTCCACGCGGACCACCGGCACGATCTCCGCCGCCGTCCCGGTCAGGAAACACTCGTCGGCGTTGAACAGGTCGTGGCGGGTCAGCACCTCCTCGCGCACCGGCATCCGCGACGCCCGCGCCAGGTCCATCACGGTGTCGCGGGTGATCCCGCGCAGCAGCCCGATGTACGGCGGCGGCGTCAGCAGCGCGCCTTGTTTGACGATGAACAAATTCTCCCCGGTGCATTCGGCGACATACCCCTGGGTATTGAGCATGATCGCCTCCTCCGCGCCGGCGTTCGTCGCCTCGATCTTCGCCAGGATATTGTTCAGGTAATTCAGCGACTTGATCTGTGGGTTCAGCGCCTCCGGGATGTTCCGCTGGGTCGGCACGGTGATGATCGCCAGCCCGTCGCGGTAGAGCCGTTCCGGGTAGAGGACGATCCGGTCCGTGATGATGAACAGCGTCGGCGACGGGCACTTGCGCGGGTCGAGCCCGAGGTCGCCGGGGCCGCGTGTGACGACGACGCGGATGTAGGCGTCGTCGAGGCCGTTGGCCTTCAGCGTCTGGATGACGGCCGCCTGGAGCGCTGCCTTCGTGAGCGGGATCTTCAGCATCAGCGTATGGGCCGACTCGAACAGCCGGTCCACGTGCGCCGACAGCTTGAAGACGAGCCGCCGGTAGGCGCGGATGCCTTCGAACACGCCGTCGCCGTACAGGAGCCCGTGGTCGAACACCGAGATGGTCGCCCGCTCCCGGTCCACCAGTTTGCCGTTCAGATAGATTTTCATGATGATGCGATGATCTCCCCGTCGCGCATGTGAATCACCCGGCCGGCGGCGCGCGCCAGCGCCGGCTCGTGCGTCACCAGGAGGACGGTTGCCCCGTCCCGCCGGTGCCAGTCCGTCAGCAACCGCAGCACCTCGGCTCCCGACGCCGTGTCCAGGTTCCCCGTCGGCTCGTCGCAGAGCAACAACCGCGGCCGGTTCATCAGCGCGCGGGCGATCGCCACCCGCTGCCGCTCCCCGCCCGACAGCTCGCCGGGCCGGTGCCGTCGCCGCGCCGCCAACCCGAGTTGCCCGAGCAACTCGTCGGCGCGCGCCCGCACAGCCGTGATCGGCTCGCGCGCCGCGCCCACCAGCGCCGGCAGCATCGTATTCTCCAGCGCGGTCAGCTCCGGCACCAGATGATAGCTCTGGAACACGAATCCGATCAGCGCATTCCGGCGCCGCGCCTGCTCGCCCGGCGTCAGCGCCGACCACGCCTGCCCGTCGAGCCGCACCTCGCCGGCGGTCGGCGTGTCGAGCCCGCCGATCAGGTGCAGCAGCGTGGACTTCCCCGCCCCCGACGGGCCGACCACGGCGACGAACTCGCCGGCGGCGACCGTCAGCGACACGCCACGCAGCACCGTCAGCGTCCCGGCTCCCTGGGGATAGCGTTTCTCGACGCCGCGGACGTCAATCATCGCCGGCGGCGCTACTCGTACCGCAACGCGTCCACCGGCGACAGGCGCGCGGCGACCGACGCCGGGTAGAGGCACGCCAGCCAGCTGATGAGGACCGCGGCGGCCACGATGAGCCCAACGTCCGGCGCGGTCAACAGCACCGGCAGATGGTCGAGGTAGTAGATGTCCGGCGGCAGCTTCACGAATTGCGACCGGCGCAGGAACTCGCAGAGCCCGACGCCGCCGGCCAGCCCCAGCAGGGTCCCCGCCCCGCCGATCGCCAGCCCCACGACGGTGAAGAGGGCGCGGACCTGCCCCGCCGTCGCCCCCAGCGCCTTCAGGATGCCGATGTCGCGGATCCGCTCGACGACCATCATCAGCAAGGTCGCCACGATCATGAAGCAGGCGACGAGGATGATCAGTGTCAGCACGAGGAACATCGTCACCTTTTCCAGCTTCAGCGCGGCGAACAGGTTCCGGTTCTGGTCCATCCAGGTCAGGATCCAGTACGGGTAGCCGAGCACGCCGCGCAGCTCGTGCTGGACGCGGGCCGCGCGCAGGGGGTCGGCGACGCGGACGCCGATGCCGGTCACGCCGGTCGTCACGCCGAGCAGGGCCTGCGCCGTCGTCACCCGCAGGAGCGCCAGGTTGGCGTCGTAGTCGTACATGCCGGAGGCGAACGTCCCGGTGACCGTCAGCGTCTTCGGGATCCGGCTGGCCGGGGTCACGACCTGCACCTCCTGGCCGGACGTCACCCCCAATGTCTGCGCCAGCACCCGCCCGAGGATGACGCCGTCGGGGCCCGGGTCGGCCTTCCCCTCGAGGGTCGCCGCCGCCAGCCGCGTCACCGACGGCTCCCGCGCCGGGTCAATGCCGCGCAGGATCGTCCCCGTCGTCCGCGGGCCGGCCGAGAACAGTCCCTGCCCCTGCATGAAGGGGGCGGCGGCCACCACGCCGGGCTGCTGCAGGACCTTCTCGATCACCAGTTCCGGCTCAGCGATCGGCCCGTCGGCCTGGATCACGAGGTGGGCGTTGGCTCCGACGATCTTCGACTGCAGGTCCTGGTCGAAGCCGGTCATCACGCCGATCACGGTGATCAGCGCGGCGACACCGACGGCAACGCCGAGCACGGCGATCGCCCCGATCACCGCGATGAACCGTTCCCGGCGGCGCGAGAAGAGGTAGCGGCTGGCGAGCAGGCCGACGGCGCGCATTAGTGCTCCGCGGCGCCGGCCGGCGGCGCTTCCGGTTTCATCGTCGGAAACAGGATGACGTCGCGGATCGTGCTCGTGTTCGTCAGCAGCATCGCCAGCCGGTCAATGCCGATGCCAAGCCCCCCGGCCGGGGGCATCCCGTACTCCAGCGCCTTGACGAACTCGTCGTCGGCGAAGAACTCCTGCTCGGCGCCGGCCGGCCGCTGCTGAATCTGCTCGGCGAAGCGCCGGCGCTGCTCGGCCGGGTCGTTCAACTCCGAGTAGGCGTTGGCCAGCTCCAGCCCGCCGACGTAGAGCTCGAACCGCTCCGCCAGCGTCGGGTCGTCCGGCTTGATCTTGGACAGCGGGCAGAGGGCGACCGGATAATCCAGGACGAAGGTCGGTTCCAACAGCGACGGCTGGGCGACTTTCTCGAAGAGCTTGTCCCACACCGCGGCCAGCGGCGCGGACGGCCCCGACGGCAGTCCCGCGCGCGCCGCCTGCGCCCGCGCCTGCGTCTCGTCCCGGCAATCGGCCCCCGTGTGCTCCCGCAGCAGGTCGAAGAACGTCACCTGTCGCCACGGGCGCTTGAGCGAGATCGTGTCCTGCCCGTGCGGGACCATCTCCCCGCCGAGGAGCGACTGCGCCAGCGTCGTGATCAACTCCTCCGTCAGCACTCGCATCCCGGCGTAGTCGCTGTAGGCCTGGTAGACCTCCAGCATCGTGAACTCCGGATTGTGCCGCGGGGAGAGCCCCTCGTTGCGGAAATTCCGGTTCAGCTCGTAGACCCGCTCGAGGCCGCCGACGAGCAGCTCCTTGAGATACAGCTCCGGCGCAATACGAAGATAGAGGTCCATCCCGAGCGCGTGGTGATGCGTCTTGAACGGGCGCGCCGCCGCCCCGCCGGGGACCGGCTGCATCATCGGCGTCTCCACCTCGAGGAAGCCGCGCGCGTCGAGGAACCGGCGGACCCCCGCCACCAGCTTGCTGCGCGTCTCGAAGACCTTCCGCACCGACGGATTCACGAACAGGTCCACGTAGCGCTGGCGGTACCGCTGCTCGACGTCTTTGAGCCCGTGCCATTTCTCCGGCGGCGGGCGCAGGCACTTGGCGACGATCGTCCACTCGGTCACCCGGACCGTCTTCTCGCCGGTGCGCGTGGCGAACAACTCGCCGGCGACACCGATGACGTCGCCGAGGTCGAGGGCGGAGAGCAGGTCGAAGGCCTCCTTGAGGGCGTCCTTCGCGAAGAAGAGCTGGATGCGGCCGGTCTGGTCGTGGAGGTCGGCGAAGATCGTCTTGCCGTGCTCGCGGTAGCCCATCAGCCGTCCCGCCACCCGGGCCGAGACGCCGGGGGTGAAGGTGGCCACGAGCTCTCCGATGGCGGCGGTCGGCTGGAACCGCTGGCGGTAGGGGTCCCGCCCGGCGGCCCGGAGGCGCTCTAAGTTGGTGACCCGTTGGGTGACCAGCTCATCCAGGGAGTGCATTAGCGTGTATCCCGCACCAACCGCCGCCAGACAGCCAAGAGATCTCGCCCATCCTCCACGACGTCGCCAAACGCCCGCAGCCACCTCCGAATATAGGCGGTGTTCAATCGGCGCCCCTGCCGAAGGATCACGGCCTTCGCATCCTCAAGGTCAATGGCCCGCCCGGCGAAGAGCTTGTGGAGGATCAGATCTTCGGCCGACGCAAACCGGACGGGGTACCCGGCCATGCGGACGACCGAGGCCCGCGCCATGGCCTGCCGCTCGTACGGCGTGTTCGAGAAGATCAAGTCCACCCGGAGTCCCGAGCGGCGGTCCTGCGCCGGCAAGACACGGCTCTCCTCGACAAAGCGCCGCGGATTCTTCGGCAATGGCCGGAGCGTGAGCCGCCGGCACAGCGCCAGGATCACCGCCAGAGAGTCGGTGTCCACGCCGAGGGTGACATCCACGTCTTGGGTCAAACGCGGTCGGCCATGGATCAGCGCGGCCTGGCCGCCAATGATCAGATAGGGGACCCGCTGATCATCCAGTCCCTTGGCCAGCTTTCGGAGGAACGTTTCAAGCATGCTGCCTGGGATGATTCACGATCACCGCGATCCGAAGGACGGCCTCGAGACCCGCGAGACCATTCCCTGCGCGCCACGCGCTGCGCGTCGTCGCCTGGGACAGCAGATCGTCGAACCATCGGAAGGCCTTACGGGGAGCAGGCTGGGCCGCGCGGAGTTGCTGCGCTTCCCAACGGTGGAACCGCGCCCATTGGGCTTCGCGCCGGCGCCAGGCCGCTTTGGTAAGTCGTTGGGTGATAATATTATCCAGCGATCGCATAGGGGTGTACTCGGAAGGGTAGTATAGCACGGCCTCGACGACGGGGCAAGGGAGGGCGAGGGGAGAGTCCGTCCGGCACCGCTCGCTCCGGCCCAGCGTGCCGGAGCTTCGCTGCGCGAGGATCGCGGTTGCTCTCCCCGTTCTGCTCGACAACTTCTCAAGGAAACGGGGAACCGTGCCCGCAACACGCGACCTCGAGCTGCCGGGCCGAACTCTCCCCTCGCCTGCGGGGCGGATTGTAAGGACTATGCGGCGATCAGGAGGACGCGGTCGTTGCGGTAAGTCACAGCCAACGCTCTGGAATAGTAAAGAATGCCGCGCTGAGCCTGTGCCGCGCACACGAGGGCCGCAAGGTAGCGAGGATTGACTGGATATTCTGCCGGCATGCCAATAAATGTTGACTGTGCCCGCCGTCGGTGCAACTCCTCGGCTGATGTCAATGGGAGCCAGGAGGTGCGGGCTACGATCACGGGATGATCATCGGCCGCTTGTTCCTGGAGTTCGGTCCGTAATGACTCGGGAGCTGCCACACGCGTCCAATCTCTGTAGGGGGTGTGGAGAAATTCGTTGCCGAGCGTCTCCGGCGCTCCGGGAATTCCAACCTGATCGAACAAGACCGTGTGCCGCGGCACGGCAGGGTCACTCAATCGCACCATGATCGTCCGGCTTCCGGGCTGAAAAAATCCCGGCTGGGTGAGCTCTGGGATCGTGATCACTTGGTCATTCAACCGGGCCGTTCCGTCGGCGGCCACGTCCACCGCCGCCAGGCCATCCCGCTCGAGCGCCGCGGCGATCGGCTCCTCTTCCAGCCCGGCGGTGAGACGTGGGCCGAGATGTTGCTCGATCGCAGTCACCAACTCTCGCATCTGGAATGATGGCTTGTTCAGAAACTGGGTGATAGTGCCGGCCTCAAGGTACTTCTGGACCTGGGCCCACTGGGACCTACTATAGGGGGCGGCCACCATAATGACGATGGTCGAAGGGTCGGCGGCCTTGGCGGCGTCGGCCACCTCAAACCCCAAGCCATCCGGCAAATTGAGATCAAGGATGAGCAGATGCGGCGGCCGGGTTTTGATCTGCGCAATCGCATCTTCCACCGTCCTGGCCTTGTGGATTTGCTCCGGACCAATGCGAGCCACGAGCGCATGTCCAGACTTTGGCAGGAAGACCCGCAGGAGCTTCAACCACAGATCCAACGGTCCGGAATCATCGTCCACCCACAGGATCCGCACGTCCTCCGGCTTCAACATGGGCGCCCCAGCATCGGGGTGGTCCTCCTCCAACCCGGCTTCGCGCTGGCGGTCGGGGAGACGGCCAGATTGGTTCTCGGCGGACTGATCGGTGGAAATCGGTGGTAACGCGGCTTGCGTGGATGGCAACGGGGATAGCAGGGTCTGAACGCCCGGAACTGGGCTGGTTGAGGCGGGCCGTAACACCGCCAAATCCTCGAGGATGTGGTCGAAGAGGGTGCTCGCCTCGTTAGGGGAGACTGGGACTTTCGCATCGCCGAGGGCCGTCGCCACAGCTTCGTACAAATCACGCCGGTCAGCTCGGTGGCGGGCCTGGAGCGCGCGGACCGTGTCTGCCAAACGATTCAACCAGAGATCCGTGTTGACGCTCGGCTCGAGTCGGCCCCTCGTCAAGATCGCCGCAAGATCGGTTTTCGCACGGGCCGCCACCTGGGGGCCAGCCAGAACAGGCAGCGTGCTGGTTTTGCTCATGTAGAGGAAGAAAGACTGCTTGTGGCCCCACCGGTCTTTGAAACTCGCGTTGAGCGCCTCGAGGGTGTTCGGGGCGTTCTGCCAATACAACGAGTCCTTCAGCGCAATCTCAAAATCAGCATCCTTCGCATAGCAACGGATGGCTGTAGTCAGCAGGAGGGCAACCCCTCCCCGATCCAAGACGATCGTTGGCGCCTCACGACCACTCGGAAGTTTTGTGAGAGACGACCCCGTGCGCATCACGCGTTTCGGGATGGCATGCGTAGCCCCCACGGAGGGCCAGAGGGCATAAGCCTCGCCCGTGGGGGACTCGTACGCGCTGGGATAGACGCCTTGCTCCGCCAGGCGTGTCGCCAGCCATTCCAACGCGATGAGATTACGGGGGATTGTCGCAGGGTCCGTGCTGAGTTCGTTGACCACGGGAAGGCCGATCCGGAGCACGTCGCGGGGGTTCATCCGATGATGGAGGGTGAACCACTTGGCGAACCGGATGAGCTCCGCCCGGATGGCGGCCCGCCGCGGATCGTCCTTCTCAAACCGTCGCAGGAGCTGGCGCGTCGGCCCCCACGTGCCGCGCAGGGCGTACCACCCCTTCACCCACCCCACATCACGGTCCGCCACGCCCAAGGCATGGGCGAGGGCGGGGCGCTGGTTGGACTCTTCGAGCCCGGTCGCGCGGAGCGCGAGGGCCGGGCTCGGGAGGCCGAGTCCAAAGATCAACCAGACGGCGAGGAGCTTGGATGTCGCGTTCATGGGTGGTGGTATTCTAAGCTTACCTGATTCGGTCTTTGATTGTCAAGACTAGATTAAGTTTTTTATTCTAACTAACATGGGCGGCTGGATTCAAGGGCCTTGAGTTCAGAGCCGATCGCGTTCCTCGCGGATCTGGCCAACCCGCATCCCTTTGAGGAACCCGCGGAGGGCCTTCAGCGGCCGCTGAGCAAGGCCATCCTGGAGTGAGCGCGACATGTGGCGTTTACGCTCAATATACATGAGGACCGCAACGCGAAGGAGTTCCGAGCGGCTCCGCTTCTCGCGCTTCGCCACACGATCTAAGCGCCTCAACAACGCCTTCGGAAACGAAACACTGAACGTCGTCATTGTGGTCATGGCATTGTCCTTCATCTTTCACCTTGTAATTTAGAAGTCTGACTTCTATTTTGCAAGGATACTGTGAGGAGGAGAGAGCCGGCGCAGAGGAGGAGCCACCAGTCGCCGAGCAGGGTGTAGACGGTGGGGGCGGCGGAGCCGACCGGGATCGGGACGACCTGGACGCCGGGGACGCCGATGGCGCGGCCCTGCGCGTCGTGCACCGCGGCGACGATGCGGCCGAGGGGGTCAATGACGCAGGAGTAGCCGGTGTTCGCCGCGCGGAGCATCCAGACGCGGTGCTCGACGGCGCGGAAGACGCTCGCCTGCGTGTGCTGGATCGGCGCCGCCGTCTGGCCGAACCAGGCGTCGTTGGTGATTGTCGCCAGCAGGCGCGCGCCGCGGCGGACCATCAGCCGGCTGATGTCCGGGAAGACGTCCTCGAAGCAGATGAGGACGCCGGCGGTGACGGGCGGGTCGGTCGGGATCTGGAAAATGGTCGGGTGCGTCCCCGGCGTGAACTGGCCGATCGGCAGCCGCTCGCGGACGCGCCCCAACACCGGCCACCAGATCTCGCCGGGGAGGAACTCGCCGAACGGAACGAGGTGCAGTTTGTCGTAGCGCTCGACGATCCCCTCGACCGGCGTGACCAGGAGCGCGCTGTTGAAGAGCCGCGGCCCGGGGTGCTCCTCCAGCCACGGCGCGCCGACGAGCAGGGGGGCGCCGACCTCGTCGCTGCGGTCGGTCAGCCAGTCGCGCCACTCCGGTTCGTTGGCGAATCCCGGCACCGACGTCTCCGGCCAGACGATGAGTTTCGCGCCGGCGGCCGCCGCCTGCCGGGTCAGGTCTTCGTACCGGTCGGCGATCTTCGCCACGTACTCGGCGTCCCACTTCTGCTCCTGCGGGATGTTCCCCTGCACCACCGCGACGGAGAGGACCGGGTGCGGGGCGATCGCGCGCTCGACGACGGCACGGCGGGCCGCGGCGTAACCGACGGCGGCGAGCACGAGCAGGACGATGACGGTGGCCGAGCGGCCGCGGCGGCGCCAGGCCTGCCAGATCGCCGCGTTGAGCAATGCGACGAACCAGGAGACGCCGTAGACGCCGACGAGGTCGGCGAGCTGGAGGAACGGCCCGCGCCACTGCGTGTGGGCCAGGAGATTCCACCCGAGCCCGGTGCCGAAGGTGCTGCGCACCCACTCCAGGAGGGTCCAGCCCGAGGCCAGAAAGGCGGCCAGCGGCAGCCCCTCCGCCACGCGCCAGCGCAGCGCCCAGACGGTGAGGACGCCGAACGCGGCGGGATAGAGGGCCAGATACGCGACGAGCACGACGGTGCCGGTGATCGTGACGTGGCCCAGCCACCACATGGTCCCGCCGAAGTAAAGGATACCGAGCCGGTAGCCGGACCACCACGCCGCCCGGAACGGATGCGGCATGTCATCTTCGGCGAGCGTCTCCAACGTGCGCAACCACGGGATCAGGGCGACGAGCCCGAGGAGACCGACGTCAGCCGGCGGGTAGGCGAGGACGAGCAGCAGCGCCGACAACAGGACGCCGGGCACGCGGCTTATTTCCCGTGGCACTTTTTGTATTTGACGCCCGACCCGCACGGACACGGGTCATTCCGCCCCACTTTCGGGCTCTCGCGGCGGAGCGGAACCGGCGGGCCGGGCGGCGGCGCCTCGTGGGGGAACGCGCCCGCCAGCACCGACGGCCGCGCGGAGGCCGGGGCGGCCGACCGCGGCAGAGGGGGCGCCGACTTGGTCGGGTCGGGATGCAGGAACTGTTGGGGGTTGAAGATGCGCGGCGCCGGCTCGGCCCGCACCGCCTGCAGGCGGAAGATGAACTCCACCGCCTCGGCCTTGACCGCCGTCACCATCTCGGTGAACATCCGGTACGCCTCGTGCTGGTACTCGACGAGCGGGTCCGACTGGCCGTAGGCGCGCAGGTGAATCCCCTCGCGCAGGTGGTCCATCGCGTAGAGGTGGTCTTTCCATTTGGCGTCAATCGTCTGCAGGAGGACGGTGTGCTCGATCTGGCGCATCATCTCGGCGCCGACCGTCTGCTCCTTCGCGTCATAGGCGGCGCGGACGCGCGCGGTCAGCGCCTCGCGGAGGGCGTCGCGATCCCGGACGTCGTCGAGCGCCCCGACGTCGAGCCCCCACGACGACCCCAGCGACTCGCGCAGCCCCTTGAGGTCCCACTCCTCCGGCGGCACCGCCTCGCCGGCGTAGAGCGCCACGGCGTCGTCCAGCAGTTCGTCGAGGATCTCGAGCACCCGTTCCTTGAGCCGCCGCCCCTCGAGGACCCGCCGGCGCTCGGCGTAGATCACCTCCCGCTGGCGATTCATGATGTCGTCGTATTTCAGGAGCTGTTTGCGGATCTCGAAGTTCTGCAGCTCGACCCGCTTCTGCGCGATCTCGATGGACTTGCTGACGATCGGGTGTTCGATCACCTCCCCTTCCTGCATCCCGAGCCGCTGCATGATGGCGGCCACGCGGTCGCTGCCGAAGATGCGCATCAAGTCGTCCTCGAGCGACAGGTAGAACCGGCTGGAGCCCGGGTCCCCCTGCCGGCCCGACCGGCCGCGGAGCTGGTTGTCAATGCGGCGCGACTCGTGCCGCTCGGTGCCGAGGACGTGGAGGCCGCCCACGGCGACGACCTTGGCGTGCTCCTCCTCGACCTGGCGCTGGAGCTGAGCGAGGAGCGACGCCTTCACCGCCGGGTCGGCCGTCTCCGGGTCGAGCCCCTGGCGCATAAGCTCCTGCGCCAGCAGGAACTGGGCGTTGCCGCCGAGGAGGATGTCGGTGCCGCGCCCCGCCATGTTGGTGGCGATGGTCACCCCTTGGTACCGGCCGGCCTGGGCGACGATCGCCGCCTCCAGTTCGTGGTACTTGGCGTTGAGGACTTGGTGGGGGACTTGCCGGCGCTTCAGCAGCTCGCTCAACCGCTCCGA
>Ga0209515_10005226_pt1 | contig 16988 bp, 17 predicted proteins | sample Subgroupgradi54m_FD_187454 | JGI IMG/M metagenome (GOLD analysis project Ga0209515, IMG submission 187454) | Subsurface groundwater microbial communities from S. Glens Falls, New York, USA - GMW60B uncontaminated upgradient, 5.4 m (SPAdes)... ...
GCCGAAGGTAAGTTCGGTAACAGGGAGTAAGTCGTAACAAGGCACGGGTAGCGGAAGCTGCTCGTGGATCAATTCCAATTTGGACGTGATCTCGGATGAGATCGCTTACAGTCGATTGTAATTCCTATTGTTCACCCTTCCAAGGGCACAGTAGGGCACAAGGTCATGGTGAAACACCTTAAAGGTCACCTCCTCGCACGCTGGAGTCGCGTGCCGGATAAGCCCATTATTTCGTTAAGTGGGAAGTGAAACGGGACAAAAGAAAGCATTTACCCGCACAAATTTTATAAAAAATTTCGGCGGGTTCAGCAATTCAATTCATAACACTCTGACAAAACTCCGTACCGTCGTAACGATGGTGCGGAGTTTTGTTTTGGCTCGGTACTTTATTGCAAAAATTTCCATGAAGTATAGAATCAATTCATATGGAAAATTTTGAACAAGGAGTCAATTCTTCCGACCCAGAAATGGTCGGCGTAGTGGATGTTACTAACGTTGCATCAGAAAATAGAGATGAGTTTGTGCAATCTGCGCATGGGGTGATTTCGGCAGAGGGAGCAGTCATGCGTTCTGAGCAGAAAGCGTTAGAGGAGCGAATGCAACGCAACCTCACTCTCGGTGTTACCGTCCCATTAGCCGCTGCAGGCGCTACGTTCGGGACACCCCTTGCCGGTATCGCATTTGCCGCCGCCGGAGTTGGAAAGGCAGCGTATCATGGTATAAAAGCAGAAAGAGCTCTCAGTAAAGCCGAAGACGCGCAAGAAATGTATGAAGAGAGAGTTTCTGAAACAAGAGAAAAGGTGTTGCCGCCCGATGAAATAGATATTGAAACAGCTCGACAAGAAGCCGAGAGAGCCGGTGTCGAAATTGTCCGCCCGGAAGACGTAAAGTAAGAACCTGCCCATAATCTCATTTTATTGTTTTTCAAAAAATACCGCACATGATTGGTGTGCGGTTTTTTGTTTCCTCTTTTTAACATCAGCGATGTTCGGCGGGGAGGGTGCGGGCGAGGGCTTGGACGTGGTCGAGCACGGCAAGCAGGGGATTATCGCTATCGCTCGGCTCAAGTTTTTGTGTGAGCACCAGAATGCGGCGGCGCATTGCATCGGTAAAAGCGATGCGTTTTGCGTCATCGGCAAGAATGGCAGCTTCTTTTTCGTTGGCCCAGTAGGCGAGTGCGGTTTCACTTTCCTCCATGTGGAGTGCATCGCGTTCTTCTCGGGGAAGGCTTGCTAAGGTGGTGAGACCCAATGCAAGTCGATGCTTCAGCTCTTTTATCTGTCGATCTTCGAGTTTTGACATCATGCCCTTTCGTGTGGTTGGGGGGTGCTTTCTGTCCTCATCATACAGGACTTGCATGATATGTCAATCTGTGCTATAGTTTAGACACGATAGTTCTTCATGGAGGTAAATAATGGATTATGCAAACAAGTCAGCGTATCGACGGGAAGGTAGTTTGAGCATTGTTGGTGCAATTATCCTTCTCCTTTTTGTGCTTGGGTCGGCGTGGTTTATTTCGACAAATGCCGTTCGGCGTTTATCTGGTGAGCCAATGCTTCACGAAAAGGCAGTTAAATTGCTGTGGTCCGACCCGAAAGTGCAGGGCATCCAGCACTGTAAGGTCATCAGAAAGGGCGAATGGGCAAAGGAGTGCACAGAACTTACTCCCGAGGAACTCGATCAGCTGCGAGTGGATTATTCTGTCCCAACTCCGGCCATGCTTCGCGGAGACTTCTAAGGACTTGTTTCCTTTTTAGTTTTTTCAACTGTGGCCGAGCGTAACTGCTCGGCCATTTTTTTATGCTTGAATAATAAAAAATCCGCAAACCAGAGGTTTGCGGATAACTATTTTACACGGACGAGAAGAAGGAATCCCGCCCCGATTCCGCCGATCATGTCCCAGAGAATATCGGTAAGCGTATTCATGCTCGTGAATGAATGGGGTTCATAATTGGTGAGAAACGGCACATGATGCTCAAGAACTTCCCATGCGATTCCAACTCCCAGCGATGCAAGTACGCCGAGCGCGATGAGTATTCTTTTTTGAATGCTCCACGCCCCATTTGTTCGCAATTGGATGGAGCTTGCGCAAAAAAATAGTGCAAGCGCGACGGTCATGCCACCGAAAAAATGGAGCACCTTGTCGAAGTAGGGAAAAGAAACATGGTTACTTACCGACCAACCGAGCGCAGTCAATACAAAGGTCATGATGCAGTAGGAAAGGATTCGGTGCGAATTTTCCATTATTCCTCCAAAAGAAACAGTGCTTCCCACAGCATACGGAGAATACTCTTTTTTGCAATATCTCTGTTTTTGTTATATTCAGATGTGAAATATTCCCGTATGATACAGAGATGAATACAGCTCAAGATCAGACTGTTCGTCGTTTGCCGGGCTATTTCTTTTTTATTCGTTTTATCGGATTGCTTACCCTCATTCTGTTTTGGCTGATCGCCTCGATTCTTCCTGTTCAATATATTTCATTTTTTCATAACCCCGAACTTGTGCTCTGGGTCTTGTTTGGATTTTTTATTTTTTCGGCGGCAGTATTTTATGTTTATGAAATAACCCACAACCGGATTTTCGATCATGTTATTGATTTGACGTGGTCTTTATTTTTCTTTTTCATCATTTGGCAGTCGGGCGGGGTTACCAGTGCGTTTCTCATACTTTTGGTATTCCCACTGTTTGCAGCGAGCATTGATCTTTCATCGGAGCGCATCTTGCTCTATGGTACGCTCAACACTCTTGGCCTCGCGGCACTCCTCCTTTTCCAACCGGAGTACTGGCATGCTCCCAGTGTCATAATGATGCACGTGCTCCAGGTTATTTTTTTAACCATCATTACTTCATATAGTTACAAGTTGGTCAATGAAACCTTGCGGCAAAAATATGCAAAACAAGAAGCGGCAAAAAAATATTTCCAACTGGCCGAGATTGATCAGGTAAAATCCGATTTTATTATGGTGGTCTCCCATCAACTACGTTCTCCGCTTACGGGTGCGCGGTACGCCCTGCAGCTTATCAAGGAGACACCGGATCAGAAAAGCCGCGATCAATTAATCACGCAAGTGACGGAGCGAGTCAATGCATCCCTTGATACAGTCAATGAAATGCTGAAGAGCCTTGAACTTGGACCCGGCAGCATGCGGAACAATTGGGCCGTTGTTCTTTTGGGCCCCCTGCTTGCCGAAGTGAATGAGGACTTGCGTTACGATCGCGAGAAGGGGGGAACTCAGGTAACGTTCCATGTTGATGGTGAACTTCCTGTATTCGGAGATCGCAATTTGCTCAAAGCCGCATTTGCGTACGTGCTCGAAAATGCGGTGCGTTATGCTCCGGGTGGGCATGTCGCGGTAACTGCAACGAAAGATGCCAACTTGATTCGTATCACCGTTCGCGATAATGGCATCGGTATCAGCCCCAACGATCAGCCGCACATCTTCGATCGTTTTTTCCGCGCGAAGAATGCAATGCATCTCTATCCCAATGAGTCTGGAATCGGGCTTTTTACCGCACGCCAAATTCTCGATCGCCATGTGGGTTCGATCGAATTGGTTTCCTCGGAGCTTGGGAAGGGGACGACGATGCGTATTACGCTCCCGCTCCATAAATAAAGGGCGAATTGCGATTTTTTCAACTTTTTGCTATATTCTCTCTACTTGCTCGGTTTTTAGCGAGGTTAATATGCGCGTGTAGCTCAGGTGGTTAGAGCGCGTCACTGATAATGACGAGGTCCCAAGTTCGAGTCTTGGCATGCGCACATTGTGCATTAGAAATTGAATTTTTAAGATACTATTTCAAGAGAGCGGAAAACAGATGTGAGCACTCCTGTTGTCCCGATATGGTATAATTTTATCGTTATTCGCCATTTTATTTTTTTATGGAACTCTTCCCATTTGCAATCTTTCTTTTTGTTTTTGGTATTACCGGATTACGTGTTGTCGATCAATATGAGCGCGGCGTTGTACTGACGTTGGGTAAGTATACCTCCACGAGACAGCCCGGTCTTACATGGATCTTTCCCGGTATTCAGCGCATGATCAAGATTGATCTTCGCATCACTACCGTTGATATTCCCCAGCAAGAAGTCATCACCAAAGACAATGTTCCCGCCGGCATCAATGCGGTAGTCTACTTTCAAGTGGAGAATGCCGAAAATGCGATTTTAAATATTCAAGATTATACGCTCGCAGTGTCGCAGTATGCGCAGGCCGCACTCCGCGATGTGATCGGTGGCATTGAGCTCGATGCACTGCTTTCGGAACGTGAAAAAATCTCCGGCGAGATCAAAAAGATTGTTGATGAAGCCACCAACAGTTGGGGAATCAATGTGACGGATATTAAAATTCAAGATATCGAACTTCCTGCAGATATGAAACGCGTGATGGCGAAGCAGGCGGAATCGGAGCGTGAGCGTCGTGCGGTCATCATTCGCGCCGAAGGAGAATTTTCCGCATCACAGAAGCTTTCCGAGGCGGCAGGAGTGCTTGCGGGAGTTCCGGGCGGTATTGCGATGCGTACTCTTCAAACGATCGAGAAGATCAATCCTGATCCTTCCAAGACGGTCATCTTCGCACTTCCTGTGGAATTTTTTGAGGGGATGAAGACGATGAGTGAGTACTTTAAGGATAAAAAATAGTAATAAAAAACACTTGGAAGCTCAACTTCCAAGTGTTTTTTTTTGATCTGTTATTTTATCTGCTTCAGAAATGTATTCACGATATCAAGGGTTTGCGCATTTTGTTCGAAGACCGATTTCCAGATGACGACAATATTTGCATCATTGAATGCCGCGCTTTGAATTTCCCGTGCGGTATCGCCTCCCGCAACCGCGATCAGTGTATCGTACGCACCTTTCACGCGGCGAATCTCATGGAGCGGTAACATCTTTTCTCTATTGTCGCGTTCTTCATCAACGCCGCGATGAAGCACAACCACTCTGGGTTGCTTTTTGAGTGCACGGAGCACGCCGACGGGAAATTCGACATTCATCATATCGATCATTGCATCGACGCCGAATTCTTCGCATGCCGCAATGGATGCATTTAATGTTTCAATCGGCGCACTTCCCAAGGCGATAATTCCGGATGCACCCGCTTCCGCCGCCATTTCGACTTCCGCGCGCCCACGGTCCATTGTTTTCATGTCAGCGACGATATAAGGAGAAACGGAGGAGAGGGCGTTGTTGAGAGGAGTTTGTTTGTTCATTGATTGAGCGAACATTGCGGCAACATCGGTAAATGTTTGAATGGAGGGTGCCTGCGCGATATTTCCCGTCCCACCGGTAAGTAAGCGCATCTGCCACCACAGACGAAGCGAGCGAATTGCGTCCATTCCGTACTGCTTAATGAGTGGCGTCCCTGCTTCAATGATAATGCGCTCGGAGGGCGGGAGAATGCTGATTATTCCTCGCGCGTCTTCGAGTGTTGAATTGAATGCAACTTGAAGATAATGATTCTTTTTTGAGAGTCGGGAGGTGTCTTTGGAACGCATGCATACAGTATATAATCGTTTGCGTCATTTGCGAATTTTCGCTACAGTGCGTGCATGTCTACGCTTTATATTGTTGCGACGCCGATCGGAAATCTTGAAGACATGACACTTCGAGCAATTCGCGTACTCAAAGAAGTTGATCTCATTCTCTGTGAGGATACGCGCGTAACGAAGCGCCTTCTTGAGCGCTATGAAATCGTAAAGCCGACGATGAGCTATCATGCACAATCCAAGCTTTCAAAAGTGGAGAAGATTTTTGAACTCCTCGAGAGTGGAAAGAACCTCGCACTCGTTTCTGATGCGGGAACACCGACCATTTCCGATCCCGGCTGTATGCTCGTCGCTCAAGTTCGCGCACATTTTGGAGAAGGTGTCACCATTGTCCCCATTCCCGGACCTTCCGCGGTGCTTGCCGCACTTTCCGTTTCCGGTTTTCCAACTTCCGAATTTCTTTTTCTCGGATTTCTTCCGCACAAGAAGGGGAGAGAGACGCTTTTTAAAGAAATTGCCGCCTCAAGTCGCACGGTCGTATTTTACGAATCTCCACACCGCATCATGAAAACCCTCGAATCACTCAAACAGCACTTGGCGACCAGGTCGCCAAGTGGAGCGGGAGAGGCGGGAGAAATAGGGCGACGTATTCTTGTATCGCGAGAAATCACAAAAATATACGAAGAACATTTTATCGGAAGTCCCGAAGAGGTGCTTGCACATTTCACCGACAACCCCGACCGTGTCCGCGGAGAGTTTGTGGTCGTGGTGGAGGGAGGATGATTTTTGCGATATAATAATCACATCATGTTGCGTAATATTTTAATCGGTCTCGGATTTTTTATCGCCATTTTGCCGTATGTCGGTTTTCCTTATTCTTGGCATTCGGTGCTTTCCTCTCTTTCCGGACTTGCGATTATTTTTCTTCTCATGCTCACTCGTCGGCGTACATTCCGTACGGAAACTTCGATACCCGAAGAAATTCCCCAGTCGCTTCACGTTGAACGCAAAGAAACATCGGAACGTCATGATATGCATGTCGAGCGCGAAATTGTGATTGATACGGAGCGTATGCCGCTCACCCCCGGTAGTGAAATGGTTGTCGAAAAAAAGATTACCGTCGAACGCCGTCGTCGGAAGAAAGTTGATCCGGAAGATAATCAATCGGAGGCGACATCATAATATGAAATTTTTTCGTTCATTTTTTATTTTACCGGTCTTACTCCCCACGGCACTGGTGGGGATTTTTCTCTATGGTGGAATGGAATTGAAGGGTGTGCGGTATCAAAAAGGGATACAGAACGGACCGCACGTCGCATTGGTGAGTACATCAACGTTACCAAAGCCCCAGACGCTCGGTGTTGCCACCTCACCGCTTCCCATACCGGAAATCGTGGTCACCCATCTCCCACCTCCCGAGCCCGTCAAGGCGGCGTATATGACCAGCTGTATCGCAAGTGGAAAAAATCTGCGCGCCCCGCTCACCAAACTTGTTGAGACAAGTGAATTAAATGCGCTTGTCATCGATATTAAAGATTACACCGGCATGGTTTCCATTGATACGGGGGATCCACGTTTTGTGCTGAATACCAAAGGATGTCATATTCCGGACATTAAAGAATTTATCGCCGAGCTGCATCAAAAAAATATCTATGTCATCGGACGAGTTACGGTGATGCAAGACTCCGTGTACCCGAAATCACACCCTGATGCGGGCGTAAAGCGCAAGTCCGATGGCGCACTTTGGAAAGACAAAAAGGGGCTCATGTTTATCGATCCGGGAGCAACGGAATATTGGCAATATATGGTGGACTTAGGTAAGGCCTCATATGCGCTCGGATTCGATGAGATCAATTATGATTATATCCGCTATCCGTCCGATGGCGATATGGCGAATGCCTTATTTGCGCGTACGGGAAGTTCGACCAAAGCGGCAGTGATGAATAAATTTTATGCGTATCTCGGGAAGGGAATGCGCGAGGCGCATATTCCCACTTCCGCCGACCTCTTCGGTATGACCACAACCAATACCGACGATCTCGGTATCGGACAGATTCTCGAACACGCCCTCATGCATTTTGATTATGTTGCACCGATGGTCTATCCGTCGCACTATCCTCCCGGATTCAATGGGTGGAAGAATCCCAATCTTGTCCCTTATGAGATCATTCATTTTGCAATGACGCGTGCGGTGGAACGGGCGAATGCGCTTGAGGAGAAGGAATCGGGATATGTGCGGGTGGGTACGTCGACACCGCCATTTATTCCGACGGGAATATACGCAAAGAAGCTGCGGTCGTGGATCCAAGATTTTGATTACGGGAAAGACTACACTGAGGCCGATGTGCGCGCACAGAAAAAAGCCACCTATGATTCCGGCCTCACTTCATGGATGTCATGGGATCCGAAGAACGTGTACACGAAAAGCGCATACAATCCTGAAGTTGCCGCTCAATAATCACCACAGAGAAAATCCAAGGGCTCGCTTCTCCGGCTTCATTGACATGATGTCAAAAGGTTATAGGATGGGGGAGGATAATCTGTAAGGAGATTGAGATGCCTGAACGCCAATTGGTCGATCGCAATACGATTGATGACATTGCTGAAAAAATTGTCGCCCTGCAACGTAGCGGTATGCACCCCGAAGGAAGCGATGCACTCCTCAAGGCAAAACGAGACGAACTGCTTTCCCTTGAAAGCGCATTCAATGTTGCCCATGGATAAGGAGCTGTCATGACCACTGAAACCGGCCAAAACCTTTTGAAGTCCGTTCCCGAACTTGAAGTGGATTACAAGGAAGTAACTCGCAATATGAGTTTTGAGGACGTTGCGGAGGTCGAAGCATCTCCCGAAGTCCCTGAAAAATATCGTGGAAAAGAATCTATTAAATTCCATGCCGCCCATGCGATTTATTGGCAAATTCAAGCGTTCAAAAAAGACCCTCGGGTGATCATGCATCATCCGGTATAAGTATTCACAGCACCCTGCAGAAATGCAGGGTGTTTTTGTTTTCATTATCAATGAATTTCCAAAGAATGCCTTTGGATAGAGCTAAAAATCACTTGGCGACCAGGTCGCCAAGTCTGGGGATGAAAATGCCGGGATATCGCGTCCAAGCTCTATTGAATCATTACGAAAGGGTTGACTTTTTGGCTATTTAGGGTAGTCTTTGGGGCAGCATATTTGTTATTTTTCACACACTGAAAGGAAAAGGTAATGGAAAAAAGCGCTCTTCAAGTTGCCGGTCGCCCAAATTGGTATCGTGGAATTCAGTCAAAGCCGGCGGGAGACTATTTTGGTTCACTGTCGTCCCTCTATCCCGACGAGGTCTTTGTAACGCACGACAAAAAATGGATCGTGAGTCGCATGCAAAACGGGGAGGTGTCGGTCGTGCAGAACGTCTGTCTTCACGCGGGAATGGAAATCTTGAATACGCCGGGTACACAGCACTCAAAAGAGATTCGCTGCTCGGGACATCAGTTTCTTTACGATATGCGCGGCAAAGTCCTTGCCGCTCCGAAATTCTGCAAACTTGAACGTTCGCTGCTCCGGCCGCCATTTTCGATTTGGAACGGATATGTCATCGGGTATTCCGACGAGGAGCTTAAGGCACTCGACGGTTTTGGCTCATCGCTCGGGCTTCCTCAGGATTTTCTTTCCGCGGAATCATTTTGGTTTGGCAAAGAGATTGAATATCCGCTCCCATACCCGCGCATACTCATGAAGATCAACTACGATGACGGTTTGCATGTTCCCGTATATCATCGCTTCACCTTCGGCGCGATTGTTGACGAACGGGAGTATGCGTGGGAATTCGGACCGGAAGATACGAGTTGCAGCTACAGTATCCAAGTGGTAAAAATTCGCCGCGATATTCGGGCGCATGTCGCTCGATTGATGCACGCGCATCAAAAAAATCTTTCCGACCTCGGTTGGGCGGATTTCCACTTTTGGCTTGAAGAGAAGATGCCCAACGTTGCGACACCCATCGACAAAGAAATTTTTGCCGTATGGGGTTCAATCTACGGCAATGGCTACATGATGCCGGAACTCTATTTTGGTGGACGCTTTCTCGCGATGAGCTACCTTACTTCAACGTTCGATGAACATGGTCGTGAGGTTAATAAGAATTTTGTGGAGTTTTCTATTCACAAAAGCGTACCCGAAGCCTTGCGTGATGTGGCATTGGAGAAGTTTATCTTCGCCTATGAACAAAGTGCTCGGGAAGATGATGAGCTTTGCGAAAAGTTGTGGTCCGCCCATCGGCGTGATGATCTCCTCTTTGATCGCATTGTGCACGATCAACTTGAAGCGGGTGAGGCGCATTTTCGTAATTGGTTTCTTCCTCAGTCGGTGAAACGCTAGTACATGTTCGTGTTTTCTGCCCCGCATCATGCGGGGCTTTTTTGTAAAACTCAAAACCGTACTATAATAGAGTGAGCATGGCAACTCCTCAGAACAATCCCGACAAGGTGACGTATTTTGCCGAAACGGACTACCGCTCGAAGCGGATTAAATTCGGCATTCGCGACGAAGATCGTGCTCGTCATATGTACGTGATCGGAAAAACGGGCATGGGGAAGTCGACGCTGCTCGAAAATCTCGCCATTCAGGATATTCAAAATGGTGAGGGTGTTTGTTTCATCGACCCGCACGGCGGCACGGCAGAAACGCTGCTTTCGTATGTTCCCGAATCGCGTATTAAGGATGTGATCTATTTTGCGCCGTTTGATCAAGAGTTCCCGGTGGGCTTAAATGTCATGGAGGACTTGGGACGCGACAAACGTCCGCTTGTCGTTTCCGGCCTCATGGGTGCGTTTAAAAAAGTGTGGGTCGACGCATGGAGTGCGCGTATGGAATATATTTTAAACAACGCCATGCTCGCGCTTATGGAAACGCCCGGCTCCACGCTTCTTGGTGTGAACCGTATGTTTGCCGACAAGGATTATCGCAGTATGATTGTCGCGAATATTACCGATCCTTCCGTCCGTGCGTTCTGGGTGGATGAATATGCAAAGTATTCGGATAAATTTGCCACCGAAGCGACGGCGGCAATTCAAAACAAAGTCGGACAGTTCGCCGCCAATCCGCTCATTCGCAATATGGTAGGGCAGCCGAAGTCCACATTTGATATACGCCGCGTGATGGACGAGCGGAAAATTTTTATCGTCAATCTTTCCAAGGGGCGCATGGGGGAGGGGAATGCCAACTTGGTCGGCTCAATGCTCATTACCAAAATTTACCTTGCGGCAATGAGTCGCGCCGATGTCGGTCCCGAGGCAGTGAAGAGCCTTCCCTCCTTTTATCTATATGTCGACGAGTTTCAATCGTTCGCCAATGAATCATTTGCGGATATTCTCTCGGAAGCGCGTAAGTATAAACTTGCACTCACCATTGCGCATCAGTATATCGAGCAAATGTCCGATGAAGTGCGTGCGGCGGTTTTTGGCAACGTCGGAACAATGATTTCGTTTCGTGTCGGCTCCTACGATGCCGAGGTGCTTGAAAAAGAATTTGCCCCGGTGTTTCTTGCGGAAGATATGGTCAATCTCGGTTTTGCGCAAGTGTATATGAAGCTTATGATTCGGGGCATCGGTTCTCCGCCATTTTCCGCCACAACATTGAATAGACCAAAAGAACCTGCACGCAATTTTGCGCAAGCGGTGATTGACGCATCCCATGCCCAGTTTGCCCGCCCGCGTGTGGAAGTCGAAGAAGAAATCAAAAAATGGCACGAGCCAGTACCGCCACCGCCTCGCGACCCGAATGCGCCCGAAATTCCCGCGACAAAGAAATTTGCTCCGGGCATGCGCCCTCTTCGTGAGGGAGCCGCCCTTCCTCCGCGCGGGGCATCTGCCGCGTATACTCCATCAGGATTTTCACGCGAACAAATTTCCTTGCCCCAAACCCCGCTTCCGGAGCAACCGATGCCGCGTCAAGGATCGTATATTACTCCACCTCAAGTTTTGCCGCCCCCGGCATACACGCAAGTGCCCGAGACGGCTGCGATTGCTCCGGTGGTATCTGCACCGATCACTCAACCGAATTCTGGGGCTCTCTCACTCGAGCATCCGGCGCCGGCGGTCATTAGCCACCCCTCATTGCCGGAGATACAAACATCCCCCCGACCTCAACAGAGCGAGACGGTGCAAAACGTAACGCCGCCGATTGTCTCACGGAGAGTTCCTCAAAAATTCCCTCCATCAGTTTCCCGACCACCATCTCCGGTTACTCCTTCACCCACACATCGTCCATTTCAGGAAGGTTTTGCCAAAATAGCAAATTCAGCAATCGAAGCCGCTCCCTCTGCGACCCCTCGCCCGCCGCTTGCGTCGCTTTCTTCGCTTAAAAATAATCCAAAGAGCAACAAAGGTCCTTCATCGGAAAATCTTTCGAGCCTTCGCGCCGCACTTGATGCGGCAATGAAAACACAGGTTCCTCCCGAAGAAAAAAAAGAATTCGCACCGAAAACCGCGCCGCACGTTCTCCCGATGGCGATACCGACTACGCAGAGCGCACACGCTTCAAGCGAAACGCCAATGCCTAAACAGAAATCTTCGCTGCTTGAGGATGTTCCTGTGGCACAAAGCTCCAACGAGGTTCCCGAAGAGGTCCTCAAAAAATTGCTCGCGGACGGATAATGCCTTTAATTGACAAGGCCTCTTCGCTCACTTAGTCTCAAGAGAGAGACATTCTCCTGTACATTGAAAGGAGTCGTATCATGACCAAAAAAAGCGGGGGCGACAAGCTCATGTATTGCTCCTTCTGCGGTAAGAGCCAGCATGAAGTGAAAAAACTGATCGCCGGTCCCTCGGTGTTTATCTGTGATGAGTGCATTGATTTGTGTGTTGATATTATCACTGACGAAGCAAATACCACAAAAGCGCAAGGACCAAAAGAGGGAGCAATCCCAACTCCGAGAGCAATTCATGCCGCGCTTGATCAGTATGTCATCGGTCAAGATCACGCGAAACAGATTCTCGCGGTTGCGGTGCATAATCACTATCAGCGTCTGCTTCATAATTCAAAAAATTCCGGAGTTGAAGTTGCAAAGAGTAATGTTCTTTTGGTTGGTCCGACCGGGTCAGGGAAAACACTCTTTGCAGAAACCATCGCGCGTTTACTCAATGTCCCGTTTGCGATCGCAGATGCCACAACATTGACTGCGGCGGGTTACGTCGGAGAAGATGTGGAAAATATTATTTTTAAATTACTTGCTTCCTGCGACTTTGATGTGAAGCGTGCCGAACGTGGGATTGTGTGCATCGATGAAATAGATAAGCTTGCTCGAAAGTCAGGTGGGGGCAATCATCATGATGTGGGCGGGGAGGGTGTGCAACAAGCACTTCTCAAGCTTATTGAAGGTTCGGTGGTGAATGTTCCCGCCAAAGGCGGACGCAAAAATCCGCAAGGAGAGAATATCGCCGTTGATACCACGAATATCCTTTTCATTTCCAGTGGAGCATTCGACGAATTGGAGCGCCATATTGCGGCACGGGCGGCGCCATCAAGTATTGGTTTTAATGCATTTGTGCGAAGCAAGGCAAAGTCGGGATCACTGCTTCCTCTTGTTGAGCCGCAAGATCTGGTGCGTTTTGGTCTTATTCCCGAACTTGTGGGACGTATTCCCATTATTGCAACACTTGAGGAACTTGGTGAAGAAGCATTGATGTCTATTCTGACCGAACCAAAAAATGCCTTGGTGAAGCAGTATCAAGAAATTTTTTCCGTTCATCAACTGGAGCTTTCGGTGACACCCGATGCGCTTCGTGCGATCGCAAAAAAAGCACTTCAAAAAAAAACGGGTGCGCGCGGACTGCGGGCAATTATGGAGAAAATTCTCTTGGTGCCGATGTACGAAGCTCCCGAAAAAGCAAAGGAATTCCAGAAAGTTACCATTGATGAAGATGTGGTTCTGGGGACGAAGCTCCCGATGTATGAAGGTCGCAGGTTGCTTCTTCCAGGTCCAAAATAGTCATTTTGACACAAAAGGGTATCTCTCAAGATACCCTTTTCTTTTTTTCACCTTCGTTGTTTAGTGTGGAATTTTCCTTTGCAGAAAGCGCTATGGCGCGTAGTATGCGAATATGAAAAAGATAATCGTTCTCGGGACTTGTTTCTCTTTTCTCTTGAGTGCTCATGTCGCGCTTGCCGCCGTTCGCATCAATGAAGTTGCATGGATGGGAACGACGGTTTCAGGATCAAACGAGTGGATCGAACTTTACAATGATTCCGCGGGCACTGTCGATCTTTCAGGTTGGCATATTGCGGCTGATGATGGTTCGCCTATTATTGCACTTTCGGGTGGAATTGCACCCAACGGTTTTTATTTAATTGAACGCACGGATGATACAACAGTGTCTGACGTTGTCGCCGATCTTGTTGCGGCATTCGGCAACGGACTTTCCAATTCCGGTGAGACACTGCGCTTGAAAGACGGAAACAGTATCGATATTGATGTCGTTGTTGGCGGTACCGATTGGCAAAATATCGGAGGGGATAATACGACAAAGCAAACCGCACAGCGAAGTGGCACAAGTTGGATAACGGACACTCCGACTCCGCGCGCGCAAAACAGCACTCAAAATAATTCCCAAGGTGAAGTGGCGGGGGCAAGCACGACGACAAGTGCTCAATCTGTCTCAACCTCGGGATCTTCCGGCAGTTCTTCCTCATTCAGCTCTCCAAAAAAGAACGTGTATCCGCGCACGGAGATGACCGTGGTTGCGGGGGATGATCGCTCCGCATTTACCGGATTTCCCGTTGCTTTCTCCGGAAACGCTTCCGGTCTGTACGATGAACCGCTCCCCAACGCAACCTATCATTGGAACTTCGGAGACGGAGCGACAGGGGAGGGGAAGAATGTTACCCATATATATCGATTCCCTGGAGAATATGTTGTCACACTCAACGCGTTTTATGGAGGACGTGAAAACACCGACAGACTTTCGGTGTTGGTGAGTACTCCGGATATTGTCATCAGTCGTGCGGAAGGGGGAGTCGATGGACGCATTGAACTTGCGAATCGTTCATCGCGGGAGATTGATTGCTCCGGTTTTGTCTTACGAAGCGGAAGTGGCGCGGTGCTTGGGAGCGGTACATCAATGTTTATTTTCCCTCCGCACACGGTCATGCTTCCCGGCAAATCCCTACTTCTCCCGAATAGTATTACCGGACTCCTTAATGCGGAGATTGAAGTGGCACTCTTTTCTCCAACAGGACGTGTGATTCATTCGTTTTCTTCGTTACCGCTTTCTGAAAAGGGAACGGTGAAGGGTGCTTCGGTGATCAAGGAAAGCAGTGTGCGCACGAACAATACCGCAATGGTTTTAAATAAAGATGCCACGAAGGAGAATGCGGAGCAAAAAAACTCCTCAACAACGGAAAGCAGTGTCTTGTGGCAAGGAGGTAACGAAACACAATATCCGGCCGCCACAGGCGCGCTTGATCTCTCCGCAAGCATGAAATGGTTTTTCGGAATTGCCGGACTCGTTTTGATCGCCCTTGCCGCTTTTATTCTTATCAAAGGGAACACGGATGATGCGCTCAGTGCGTCTCACTATACGATCATCGAAGATATTATTGAAGGTGAGGAGGACGGAAAAGTTAACTGATAAGAGTGATTGACAAATGAGTTCCACGCGTTAGTCTGGAGAAGGTATAAATTTCAAAAGAGAGGTGTGTCATGGGCAATAAACTGGAGGCGATGCTTTGTGTCGATCTTCCCGCAAGTGCAACGGTGAAACATGTTCCTCGCGGAATGACCGGATTGGTGGTTATTGAATTTGTCGATGATGTGGCTGCCAACAGATTTCTTCAATCGGTTGCTGCTGCACGTGTGAATCCTCTGCACCAGTGTTCTTCGCGAGATTTGGCCAGTTCGGCGGGTTTTTTGCACGAACAACTGGGATAGTTAACACCGAGCGCGACGTTTGTCGCGCTCGCATTGTTTATGACTGTATAGCGCCATGCTATACTCCAAAATATTCTTATGAAACAAATTCTTATTACCGGTGGTGCAGGTTTTATCGGCTCGCATCTTGTCGAAAAATATCTCAATGAAGGACATCGAGTGATCGTTGTCGATAATTTGCAGACCACATGGAAGCCAAAGAACATTGAGCAGTTTTTTGCGCACCCTCGCTTTTCTTTCATTCACGGTGATATCATCGATCTCCCAAACATCAGCGAGCATATTGATTGGATTATCAATTGCGCCTGTGCAGGCTCGTATACGAGTTATCAATTCAATCCGGTGCATACGGTAAAGACAAATACGATCGGTGTGATCAATTTACTCGAACTCGCACGTCGCGATGATGCGATATTTCTTCAAACTTCAACATCGGAAATTTACGGCGATCCGCTTGAGGTCCCACAGCGTGAAGAGTATCGTGGAAATGTGAACTCGCTTGGTCCCCGTGCGTGTTACGACGAAGGGAAGCGTGTGGCGGAAACATTATGTATGGATTATCATCGTGAGTTTGGTGTTGATGTGCGCATCATTCGAATTTTCAACACCTATGGCCCGAATATGGATTTGAATGATGGTCGCGCCGTCACCAATTTTGCAATGAATGCAATTCACAATAAAGATATCACGATTTATGGTGATGGTTCGCATACGCGGAGTTTCCAATATATTGATGATTTGGTACGGGGAATCGATGCCTTTCTCCGATTGCCAAAAGGAGAAACCGGTCCCATCAATCTGGGAAATCCCGGGGAAGTTACCATGAAGGAGTTGGCGGAACTCATGAAAGCAATGACGAACTCTTCGTCGCGAATTATTTTTACTGAAGGTGCGACCGACGACCCCCGCCGCCGTGCTCCCGAAATCAGTAAAGCAAAACGGGTACTTGGCTGGGAGCCGAAAGTTTCGCTTCGTGAGGGGCTTGAAAAAACAATTGCTTATTTTCGTACTCAGGAGCCGCCGGAGAAAAAGGTATTGGTGTTTGCGACCACCTATTACCCTGATATGGGTCCTGCAGAAGAGGCACTCTTTGAGCTTTCCAAGCAAATGCCGGATACGGAATTTCATATTGTTACGACAAAGTGGAAAAAGGGGAGACTGCAGATTGAAGATGTTGGGACCAATCGGGTCCATCGCATCGGTATTGGCAGTGTGCTTGATAAATACCTTCTCCCGTTCTTCGGTTTTCTCAAGGCGCATCAATTAAACAAAAAACATCAGTATCGGTTTGTCTGGTCGATTATGGGTTCATACTCAGGCATGGCAGCTCTCCTTTTTCGTATGATCAATAAGGAGACGAATCTTCTCATGACGCTTGATGACGCAGAGGTAAACCGCAAGGGGTTAAAGGCACGCTTCCTTTCACCAGTCTATAAGCTCATTCTGGGAAAAGCCGAAACGATTTATGTTTCAAACATTGCATTGGCTCAGGGCTCAAAAATTCTTGAAAATGTACCCGTTGTTACCCCGGGAGGAGATGCCAAGAGTTTCATGAACAAAGTCCGATTTGCGTACAGTGATATTGCGA
>Ga0209515_10005227_pt1 | contig 16987 bp, 16 predicted proteins | sample Subgroupgradi54m_FD_187454 | JGI IMG/M metagenome (GOLD analysis project Ga0209515, IMG submission 187454) | Subsurface groundwater microbial communities from S. Glens Falls, New York, USA - GMW60B uncontaminated upgradient, 5.4 m (SPAdes)... ...
GCGGCTAAAATTCTTGACGGCAAAGGCGTGAAATTTAATATTGTCGGCAAGTTGAGCACCTACACGGAATCAATCAACCTGGCCAAACAGTTGGGTGTAAAAAATGTCCGATTTTATGACTATATGCCCTATGACAAACTTGCAGAATTTATGGCAAACGCCGATATGTGCCTGGGAGCATTCGGTGACACCGAAAAAGCAAAGCGGATGGGCATATTCAAGATAATAGAAGCGATGGCCATGAAAAAGCCCTTTATAACAGGCAATACCGTGGCGATGAGGGAGTTTCTAACCGACAGAAAAGACGTACTTTTCTGTAAAATTGCCGATAGCCAGGACTTGGCGGATAAGATAATGGAGTTAAAAAACGACGAAAATCTTCGCAACAAAATAGCTGAAAATGGCTACGAACTCTACAAAAGCCGCCTTACGCCAAAGGGGATCGGCCAATCTTTACTTGAGATAATTAACGTGTTAAAATAATGAAACATGCAAAAAACCAAGAAAACTATACCTATTTTTTGGCCTTATATACCCAAGAAAAAGATACTAAAAGAGATAAGCCACACCTTGAGCGGCCGCTGGCTTGGCCAGGGCCCCAAAGTGGACCAATTCGAGAAAGAATTCGGCAAGGCGTTTAACTATAAGTATCCGTTATTCGTTAATTCTGGCACGGCCGCTTTAGAATTGGCATATCATTTAATAGGATTAAAACCTGGCGATGAAGTCATTACCACGGTTTTGACTTGTACTGCCACCAACATACCGTTAATACGCAAAGAAACTAAGATTGTTTTTGCTGATATTGAGAGAAAAACCTTGAATATTGATCCGGCTGATGTCGAGAGGAAAATAACAAAAAATACCAAAGCCATAGTGGCAGTGCATTTGGGAGGAATTCCCGTTGATAATCGTATTTTTAAAATAGGCAAAAAATACAAAATACCGATTGTGGTTGATTCTGCCCAATACCACGCACCTAGCAAGGGCGATTATGTTTGCTATTCTTTTCAAGCGATTAAACACATTACGACTTGCGACGGTGGGATGTTGGTGCTCAATAATCAGCAAGAATATAAAAGAGCCAAACTTTTGAGATGGTTTGGTATTGACCGAGAACTTAAAGCGAGAAAAAACTATCAGGCCTGGGAAAAAAGAGAAATGACGTTTGATATACAAGAAGCCGGTTATAAGTGGCAACCAACCGATATTGATGCTTGTTTTGGCTTAGCAGCACTACCTGATTTGCCCAAGGTAATTAAACACAGCAAAGATTTGGCAGATGAGTATCTGAAAAATCTAAAATCGCTCCGTCACGTAATTACTCCGGTTGTCGGAGGGTCAAATTGGCTGTTTGGTATCCTGACCGAAGACAGGGATGAACTGGCAGAGCATTTAACGAATAGAGGTGTTGAAAACAACATGGTCCACTTGAGAAATGATATTTTTGAGATATTTAAGCCCTACAAATCCTCTTGCCCGAATATGGACTGGGTGGAACCGCGATATTTGTATCTGCCCATCAATACAAAAGTTACTCGAGAGGATGTTCGTTATATCTGCAAGGAAATCCATTCTTTTTATGGAATCAAAAATTCTAAAATCGCCGGAGCTTAGATGAGGGATAAATATTTTGAAGGAAAAAGCATCCATTACGGCATAGGACACACCCGCAGAAGAAAGATCCTTGAATTGATCGGGGATATTCACGGTAAGCGGGTTTTAGACGTCGGTTGTTCGCGAGGCTACTTGGGCGAAAGAATAAGGAAAACGGGAAATTACGTTGTCGGCGTAGAGGTATCCAATGAGGCCTCGATAGAAGCTGGTAAGGTCCTGGACGAAGTTATTACTTTTAACGTTGAAGAGCAATGGCCCGACTCTGTTCGAGTAAAAAAATTCGATCTGGTTATTTTGGGCGAATTGCTGGGACATGTTTTTGATCCTGTGGATGTATTAAGGTCTGCTTCTCAAGTTTTAAACCCCGGAGGTTCGGTGATCGTTACGATCCCGAATTTCATGACCATGGCCAACAGGATCTGGTTTCTACTTGGCAGGTTTGCATATCAGGAACAAGGTCGATTTGATTTCGGTCATATCAGGTTTTTTACCTACTCCTTTTTGAAAAATACCATATCCGAAGCCGGTTTTAAGATTGTTGGAGAAAATAATATTATTTTTCCAGGGAAATTGACCGAGATTCTCAAATACTGGCCCAGTGTTTTTGCCAGTCATTTTATCGTTAAACTTGAGAAACTATGAGTGTATTTATCGTCGGCTATCCCTATATAGGACGAACAGAATGGGAAACCTTTAATTTTTATCCTGAAAAAAACGGAGTATTTTTTTTATTGCCTAAGAAATGGACAGCCAAAAAGGGGCAAGTAGTTTTTTATCCTCCGAAAAATAAAAATGTTTTAACGACTCTGGCTCTTTTCCACCATTCCGACTACCCAATAATCGGCGGGTTGTTCAAGGGCTGGATGCCTTTGTTCCCGCTGGCTTTGCTGCGGTTGAAGCTTAGGACAAAAATAGATCTTGTTTATAACTGCAATGATCCGGTCCTTTTAACGTCTTTGTATAACAGTTTTTGGGCCAAGATATTTGGTTCGAAAGTTGTTCTGTTCTCTTGGGAAAATATACCGTACGAAGTCAAATTCAGAGGGCTGAATTTGTTTGTTAAAAAACTAATTTTGAATTTAAATTTATTTTTTTGCGACGGCATTGTCTGCGGCAACAAAAAAGGGGAGGCAATATTTAGAGAAAGAACTTCAAAACCTATTTCAGTAATCCCAATGAGCGGTTTTGACGGAGAATTCTTTAAGCCACCAGACGTCAAAGCCAAAAGAGAATTTGAGGGCTTTAGTTTGGATGGTAAAATCGTTTTTTCTTTTGCTGGCGCGATAGGTTTTAGGAAAGGAATTCACCTCGCCATCGAAGCGTTTCCTTTGGTTTTGGAACAGATCCCAAATTCTGTTTTAATAATTTCTGGGAGCGGGGAATACGAACGAGAGATCGATCAGCTGATCAACGATCTTGGCCTAAAAAGAAATATAATCAGAGTGCCTTGGCTGGACCAAGAACGGTTGCGCACAATTTTAGCCATTTCAGATGTGTTTTTGTATCCCAGTGTGCCTTATGGTGGCTGGGAAGAACAATTCGGTTATGCAATGGGCGAGGCATCACTTATGGAGCTTCCGGTTATCTCTACAGCATCCGGTTCAATAGGCGAGGTGGTAATAAATGGTAAAACAGGTATTTTAGTAAGACCTGGGGACAGGGGTGAATTAAAAGATGCGATGATAAGGTTGGGCAAAGACGAAAATTTGCGAAAGAGCTTGGGGATGGCCGGGCGAAGATATATTATGGAAAATTTTAGCCAGCAAAAAATCGCCCAAAGATTTTACGATTTTTTTAATAAAATACAATGAAAATCGTCTACATAACAAACCAGCGCATGCCGACAGACAAGGCCCACGGAATTCAAATTGCAAAAATGTGCGAGGCCTTTACGAACCTCGGCGCAAATGTTTATCTGATCGCCCCATTCAGGATAAGTGATATCAAAGAGGATTTTTTTGATTATTATTCCGTAAAAAAGAGTTTTAGGTTTAAAAAGATCTTCTCGCCAGATTTTTATTTGCCGGGCATACTTGATAAAGTCGCATTTGTGGTTAAGAATTTTATTTCTGCCTTGGTTTTGGCGGTCTATACCTTGTTTTTGAAACCGTACATTGTTTATTCTCGCGATGAACCGGTTGTTTTTCTACTCTCTTTTTTTATGAAATCTCATAAGCTTGTTTTTGAAGCCCACAAATTTCCCCGCTCAAGACTCTTTTTCTACAGAAGATTTAAGAAAAAGAATTTAAAGATCGTCACTATTTCCCATGGGCTGGAGAGTGAGTTTATTAAGCTTGGTTTCAAACAGGAAAACATCGCAGTCGCTCCCGATGGTGTAGATATCGAACAGTTCGATATCGGGGGAACAAAAGAAGAATTTAGAAAAAAACTTGATCTGCCACAAGATAAAAAAATTATTTTATATGCGGGGCACTTATTTGATTGGAAGGGTATTGATACGTTATTTTCGGCGGCAGAATATTTTGACGACGATCGCTTAATTGTTGTTGTTGGCGGGACCGAAGCTGATTTGAAGAAACATAAATTAAAGTTGAATGATCGTCAATTTAAAAATAGAATTAAAATGCTGGGCCACAAGACCCACAAACTGATACCGGTGTTTCTTAAAGCGTCGGATGTTCTTGTTTTACCCAATTCCGGCAAAGAGGCCGTCTCCCGCTCTTTCACCTCGCCCCTTAAGCTTTTTGAATATATGGCTTCAAAAAGACCCATTGTTGCTTCAGACCTGCTGTCGATCAGGGAGATTCTTGATGAAAACAGCGCCATCCTAGTCAAGCCCGACGACCCCGTGTCGCTCGCCGAGGGCATTGAGAAAGCTTTGAGAGATAATGTTTTGAGTGACAAAATTTCATACAATGCCTTTGAAAAAGTCCGGAGATATTCCTGGTCCAATAGGGCCAGAGATATTTTATCAGTGATAAATAAAAAACAATGAAGAAACTGCTTATTACATTGCCCTGTTTTAACGAAGAACAGGTTTTGGAGAAAAACATTAAGACCATATTCGATTATGCCCAAAAAGAGCTAAATGATTACGACTGGACGATCTTGGTGATAGACAATGCATCAAGCGACAAAACTTTTGAGATAGCCAAGAAACTAAACCAGCAAAATCCTAAAATTATTATTGCGCAATATCTCCATAAGGGCCGGGGCGCCGCTCTTAAGAATATTTGGCAGGCCAATAGCGGTTATGACATCTATTCTTATATGGATATTGATTTAGCTACTGACTTGAGGCACTTTTCAGATTTAATAAGAAAAGTAGATAGCGGTTACAACATAGCCGTGGGGTCTAGATATGTTCCTGGCGCAAATGCACAGAGAAGTTTTAAGAGAAAATTTATGTCTAAGGTATATAATTTACTTTTGAAGTTATTTTTGAAAGTAGATTTTAAGGATGCTCAATGCGGTTTTAAAGCTTTTGACAAGAAGTCCATAATAAATATTTTGCCCAAGACATTTGACAGCGGCTGGTTCTGGGATACGGAATTTATGATATTGGCTGAACGAAGCGGTTATAAGATAATCGAGATCCCCGTGGCTTGGAGAGAGGTCAGGGACGAGATAAGAGAAAGCAAAGTGTCGCCTCTTGCCGAAGCGTTCAAGCAGTTGAAAAACATACGCATGATGAGAGCAAGGCTCAAAGACGGTTTTAAATAGATGGAGAGAAGTTTTTATAAAAAATATTTTCAGTTAGAGAAGGATAATTGGTGGTTTCGGGTCAGGAGAAACCTTATTGTTGATCTTCTGGCTAAATATAATATATCAAAAACCGCTCCAATTTTTGATCTTGGATGCGGTTCGGGGTATACCATAGGTTATTTGCAGAAGCTTGGTTATAATGTGTCCGGAACCGATATTTCCGCTGAAGCTATTGAATTTGGCCGATCTCAAGGTGTAGACAATATAGAAGTAGCCCAGACCGGGCATATAAGGCCTCCAGAAAAAGGTTTTGACGTTATATTAGCCCTAGATGTCATAGAACATATACAAGATGATGTTGGAGCAATAAAAGCCATAGAACTGGCCTTAAAGCCAGGAGGAATAGCCATAATAACTGTGCCAGCATACCAATGGTTGTGGGGGGTTCAGGATGATGTCGCTCACCATTACAGAAGGTATACTCTAAACTCTTTTTCTCATGTTTTTCACAGAAATACGAAGCTTGCTGTTGCTAAAAAAACATATTTTGATACTTTTTTGTTTCCCCCGATTGCTATTGTCAGATTGATCAGTAAATGGTTTAATATTAACGATCGGGAGTCAGATTTTGATATTAACAACCCACTTCTTAATAAAGTATTTTTTTGGATATTCGATCTTGAAAGATCGTTGCTTCGTTGTTTTAGATTTCCTTTCGGGGTTTCAATTTTGTTAGTTTTGAGAAAAAATGACTAAAATCCGAGGTTTTAAAAATTTATTCCCCGTCATTTTGATTGCAGCTTTATTTGTGGTTTTTTTGATTTTGGGCTTGAACCAGATCTATCACCAAGACGAGTATCGCTGGGTGGCCTTGGCCGACGGCACCGCCACTGGTAATCCTCATCCGCCCATGACACTCCTTTTGCTAAAAGCCACGGGTCTTATTTTTGGCTACAACCACTTAAGAGTTTTGCCCGCCGTATTTGCGGTTTTCAATTTAATACTAATTTATTTTATTTCTAAAAAATTATCGGTAAACAAATTAGTGGCCCTGTTTGCCGGTTTCCTTTTTGCCTTTAATGTTTATAGTTTGATTGCCGGTTTGCAGATAGATATTGACGGCGCCATTTTGCCGTTCTTTGCCCTGGCTTCCTATAATGCCTATCTGCGTATTGGCGATAATAAAAAATTCTGGCTGCCGCTTTTAGGCCTGGCCTTGGTGGGCGGTTTTTTGACTAAATTAAGTTTTGTTCTATTTTTTGGGGCGTTGATTGTTGACTATTATTTTTCACAAAAAAACAAAAGCAGTTTTAAATTTAAAAAAATTGTTTTTTTGGCGGCATCAGGGTTTGGGGTCTTCGCTTTTTTGGCCATTGCTTTTTACTTCTTTAGCCCCACCCACTTCTTGAGAGTTGTTTCTTATGCCGAGCATTTTAATAGTTTTAATTTTGGTTCTCGGGCCTACCTTGATCTGGCTTTTAAAATTATTAAATCACTCGTCTTTCTCTCGCCACTTTTGTTCTTTTCTGTTTTTTACGCACTTATTAAGCCGGACCTAAGACATAAATATCGTTTTTGGCTGATCTATCTTTTAATTAATTTTGTTTTCTATACCATTATTTTTGATTTTTCCACCTTGACGGTTGAAAGATACTTTATGTTCATGATCGCTCCAGCGGCAATCATCGGGGCGGAAATACTTTATCAGCTTCTGGCCAATTTAAAGAACAAGAAAGATTATTTTTCTGTTGTTGTTGCCGTTGTCGTGTTTCTGGCGTTGTCGGGTTTGATCTTATCTTTCAGTCACGATGTCTTGCCGTTGAATCCAAAAATTGCCTATTTCCAGCATTTAAAATCTTTGAATTTGAGATTTTTAATTCCATTTACCGGCGGATCCGGACCTATCGGCTTTTACTTTTCGGCAATGTTTATTTTTTGCTTCTGGCTTATAGTTTTATTGGGGTTCATCGGTTGTCTTTTTTGGCCGAAGAAACAAAAAGCCCTTTTGACAATAATTGTTTCGGCTGGCTTGGTTTATAATGCCTTGTTTATAATAGAATTTCTTGGTGGTAAATTCTATGGCAATGTTCCCGCTTTGGCCAAACAAACCGTGGATTATGTTAATGCAAACCCTCAAATCAAAGAGGTTATAACCTATTATGATATAGGCCCATATGATTTGCGGCAGAGCGGCAAGTATTCCTCGCGTTTTTATACTTCTCCAAAGCGTGATTATGTTCCAAAACTGAACACCTTCCACGGCCACTATATGGTTGTTGATTATCCGTCAATCGATAAGGGATCTCTTTATTGGCGGCTGCTCAATCGCTGTCCGGTAGTAAAAGAATTTGAGGACAAAAAAATTCACTCCTATGTTTTTGATTGCCGCAATTTAAAAATTTAACGATGAGAGTGCTTTATATAAGCAGGTCAAAGCTTGAACATTCGGTTAACGCGGTATACATAAAAGGATTAGAAAAGAACGGCGTTCAGGTCATCGGTTTTTTTGTTTCTCAAAAAGGGATCAGAGGTTATCTTGAGGCGATTAAGTTTTTAAAAAAGCGAGGGAAAAGCGGGGATGTTGTGATAGTCGGCTATGACAGCCCGGGGCTTGTCATACTTGCCAGAATCATTGGAAGAAAGAATGTTGTTTACAATGCTCTTTGTTCGGTTTATGAGAGATTGATCGTTTCAAGGAATCTGGTGTCTAAGTTTTCTTTGAAGAGCTTTTATTATTGGTTTATTGATTTTTGGGCTACGCGCTGCGCCGAATTAACTATGGTGGAAACCAGCCAGCAAGCCGATTATTTTAAGAAGCTGTTTAAACTTTCCGGTGAAAAACTATTTATAGCGCCCATAGGTGTTGATGAAGATGTTTTTTCTTACGACTCTTCTATTCCAAAATTTGAGAGATTCACAGTTTTATTTAGAGGAGCTTTAATGCCGGAATCAGGAGCGGAATATGTGGTCCAGGCCGCTAAGATTTTAGAAAAAGAGGACATTAAGTTTGTCATGATAGGCGGCGGCATACTTCTGGAAAAGATCCGGCGCTTGAAAGATGAGTTAAATACAGCGAACCTAGAATTAATAACAGACTTTCTTCCAAATGATAAGTTGGTTGAATTTATGAACAGGTCCCACCTGTCGTTGGGTCAGCTTTCCAGCCATGAACGCCTGGACAGAACCATTCCCCACAAATGTTATGAAAGTTTGGCAATGGGCCTGCCTTATTTAACGGCTTCAAATAAAGCCGTATTAGAACTACTTAAAGACGGCGAAACGTGCCTAACATGCAAGCCTGGCGATGCAAGGTCTTTAGCTGAAAAAATAATATGGGCCAAGAAAAATCCGGAAGCGCTTAATAAAATTGCCGAAAACGGGTACCAATTGTTTCAAAGCAAGCTGACCTCAAAAATTTTAGCGGCGAAATTGATAAATAAGATCTCCATATAATTTAAGATAAGAATTAGTCATCTTTGTCAGTGTGAATTTTTCCTCTACATTCTTAACGGAGTTTTTCCTTAGATTATCGCTCTCTTCCGGCTTCAGGTTTAATATATAGTTTACCCCATCGGCCAGTCCCTTGGCATCTTTGTAATCCGCTATAAACCCCGTTTTTAGATGCTCTATTATCTCCGGTATGCCCCCAGTTCTAAAGGAAACGACCGGGAGGCCGCAGGCTTGGGCTTCTATGACCACCAGGGGGCAATTATCAGCAATAGAGGGGTATAACAGTACGTCGGCCGCCGAGTAATACTTGGCCAAGATCGCTTCATCATTGATGCGAGGAAGCGAGATCATGTTTGAGGACAGTTCCTGGTCGTCCCCGCCAATGTTAGCAAAAATTACACCATCGTTCTCATGAAAGTATTTTAGAACCTTGTTGAGATAGTCAGGTCCTTTCCAAGGATTGCTTTGTCCTCCTTTAATTACCGACAGAACAATCTTTTTGTCTTGAGGCAAATTAAGCTCGCGGCGGACGTTTTCTTTAGAGTGAGGTCTGAAGATGCTGGTATTTACCCCGTTATAGATTAGAGAGGCGGGCTTATCTTTTAACAAGCTTTGGCCGACCAATTCTCCAAGCCAGCGAGAGGGGGTAACGATATGAAATTCAGAGTTTTCATAGATTCTTTTTTTAGTTGATTCGAGGTATTTTTCATTATGCCAGGCAATAGGCGGAAAAATTTCCAAACTCGGGCATTGGAAAAAACCATTTTGCAACCCACCACCAAAAGAATGGGCGCAGTGAGCGGTTATCGGCCACATATCGTGAAAGGTCCACACGATCGGCTTGAGCCGGCTTATTTTTTTGAGGGTATTGAGGTTGAAATAATAGCTGTGAAGGTTGTGGCAATGAATAATATCGGCTTCTTTGAATTCCCGGGTTCTTAAGATCTTATCAGAGCTGAAAAGATCAATATCGTTGGCAAAATAATAAGCCAACTTTTTCCTGATGCGCATGCCCAAGGACTTCTTGTTGTTGAGCAGAAAAATGTTTTTGTCATCCGAAAATTTCTGTCCGACAAACATGCTGGCTTTGTGGCCGGTTTTCTCCAGTTCTTTGCCCAAACGATAGGCGACTTTGGCCGCTCCACCTCGAGTGTCGGCTGTGTTGATTTGAAGAATTTTCATTTATTTATTTTTGTAGCTACACAGATCAGGTGCGGTGAGAACAAGGAATTGGGTCTGTCATAGCCGAAAACCTTGTTGATCACTTTGCCGAATTTAAGTATTGACCAGTTGACGCATCTCTCCCAGGGGGCCAGATGGGTTCTTTCGGTCCAGAATCCGAATGTTTTGTAGTAAGATAAATATTCTGTTCTGCACCCCGAGGCTTCAACGGCCTTTCTGATCGACCCCAGATTCATTATTTTAGTATTGTGCTTTTTGAGATTTTCCCGGTCTATAAGCCAGTGAAAAAAATATTGGAAACCGGAAAAATGGGGAAGGGTAACGATCATTCTACCATTTGGAGACAGTAAATCGGCGTGTTTAGCGACAACCCAATTTATGTTGTCAAAATGCTCTATGAAGCCAAAAGAACAAACAACATCAAATTTTCTTACCGGATCCCATTTGAAAAAATCTTCTTTGTATAAAGTCGGTTCTACGAGGCCATTGAAAGCAAACAGTTCTTTTGTTTTCTTTATTTCATCGGAGTAGTCCACCCCGAAGGCCTGATATTGGAATGTCTTTGCAAGATAGCATAAAAAATCGCCGCCGGCGCATCCGACCTCAAGTACGGACTTTGAATTATCCCGAGTCAGATATTTATTAAAAATATCCGAAAAAATTACATTATCTATGATCCTCGGCTTGTAATCATAAAAATATCTGTCCCAATCGGTCTTGTTGGTATATTCTTTCATCTATAGTTTGCAGCCCTGAAATACATAGAGGGGGATTTTGGATTCCTTGCCCCAAGCACTATTCTCCGGAGAGCATTTTCTTTCCAGAATTTTAAAGGGATGTTTTGCGAAAAAATTATCCAGATCTTTTTCGTAAATTTTAACAGGGTGTCTCTTGGTACCGCCAATGTCTACAGAAAAAGCAAAATAACCACCCTTCTTTAAAATGCGGTGTATTTCTTCAAGGACAGAGTAGGGGCGCATGACGTGGTCCAAAGCATTAATACAATAACAAGCATCAACACTGTCTGAAAGCAGGGGAATATCTTCAGCCATGGAGGAGACCATGATTATGTCTTTATCGAAGGAATAATTTTTGGAATAGTCCTTTGCCAAAGGATCAAGGCCCATTTTGTGTTTAGCTGTGACAAAAGGGAGAAATCCTCCGTCTGGACCGCAACCGACATCGATAACAAAGCCATCAGGGAAGTCCAGCTGAATATTTTCAAATTTATTTTTGTTACGGAAAAAATATTTTTCACGAAAGCTGGTAAAGCCATCAAGGGAGTCATATTTAGTGTTGTTGTTCCAAAAGTCCAGCTCGTGTTCGATTTGAAATTTTTGCCAGCGGGAACGGGAAACTCCAAAACGCGTAAACGCTCCTGGATGCAATACCAGCTTTCTTATTCTTGAGCGAACAAAAGAAGGGGTCTTTATTAAAGTTCCAGTAAGCCCGTATTTTTTGAACGCTCTTTTAAGTTTATTCACAGTTTTATATCTTCAAATTTAACAAACGGAAAAACATCCAGAAAGCTGTTTGGAGTAGCATTGTATATTTTAACTTTCGGTTTTTCAGATGCCAACTTGTTTTTTAGCAAGCGATAGTTTTGGAAAAGAATTTTGGCGTCATGCATAAGGGTTTCATAAGACGTGGTGGGGTCCGGTTCATAATACTTAACATCTTTGGGACTATTGGGATCATATTGCTTTGTTTTATAGAAGTGGTCGGCTACATCATATTTATGGGGAACAGCCAGGAAGCTGTGCTCACAGCCCAGAAGATAAATTTCTTCGAAGCCCATATAAATGGCTGTTATTATTGCGGCCACAATAACATTCTTTGTGTTTGGAATGACCCGGCTGATATCAATATTAAAGTTTAGATTCTCTCTAAAAAAACCGTTAAAAACTAGATAGTAGACATGATTGGAAGGAAAAAAACCCTTAAGGTCAACGAGGTTTTTTGCGTTAACGTGGAAGAAAAATTTTGTCGGGAGCTTAGAAACGAAAGGAGCGTTTCGAATAAACTCTGCCTTCCAATAGTTGTTTTTGTTATCAGATGAAGTGAAGGTATTGTCATCAATAAAGACGTAATATTTTGGATTAAACTCCAGGTAGTTAGGATGGTTCCAGAAATTATTAATAACAAAAGTTTCTTCATTTTTTAACTTTAGGATATCTTGATCTTTGATAGACGGGCCATTGCCAAGGATAAAACATCGTTTGCCAATCTTTATATTTCTTAGTTCTTTGTTTTTATCTAAAATTTCTTTATGTTTATAATAAAGACGAAATCTATAAAATCTATTGCGGACTCCTTTTATTATTTTTCTAAGCATATTAAAAAGCACATAGGTGGTATGTGCGTATAGGATCATGTAATTTTTATATCCTTTTTTGTCATAACGGCTTGTGGGAATAAAACTTCACATCCTCGGCATAGTTTTGGAGGGTGGAATGCTGCAATGCTTTTGCGTAGGCCTTGATATTTTTTGTTTTGCCAGATCTCTTCCGGATTTTGCTCAAGAACATTACCCATCAGCATTTCGGTTGTCAGATCATAACAGCAGGGGACCACATCGCCATTTGCTCGGATCGTGAATGTGTTGAAAATGTGTTTACAAAAATTATTGTCAGGTTCTGTTACGCCGGGTTTTATCGACATTCCCGCCCAAATCAGGGCATATGTGCACTTATAATTTATATCGGATTGAACTTCTTGAAATACGTCCTCTAAAAAATTAGGAACTTGAATCTTGTTTGGGGACGCAGTTTCTGGAATTTGAGTATTGGCAATAAATATTTTTGGTCTCTGAAGGCCCAAGTTATTTCTGGCATTAATCAGCTTTTTTATATTGGCTGTAATTTTGCTGAAATTAGCGCCAACTCTTATTTTATCATTTTCTTCCGGAGAATTGCCGTCAATTGAAAAGCTAATCCTATCAATAACGTCAGCTTCAAGAATTTTGTCTATGATTCCGTTGGTTAGAATAGAGGCATTTGAGTTAAATTCAATTCTCTCGGCAATTGGCCGCAGTGCTTGGGCCATTCGAATTAGGTTGGGATTTAAAAATGGTTCTCCACCATGATAAAGCACTATTACTCGGAAGGAGTAGTTTTTTATTTTTTCAAAAACTCTTAGAAAAATTTCCCAGGACATTATTCCAACATTAGGATTCATATCCAAACCAGTAGGGCAGTGTACACATTTGAAATTGCAAGCTGATGCTGGTTCAAGCCTTAATACCTTAGGAAAGGGAGGAACATATTCTGTGCCACCCAATTCTCGCGAAAGAAATTCATTTTTTCGGACAACTGTTTTGTGGCAATCTATGCCGTTTTCTTTAACCACGTCTTCTTGAGAGAATCCAGCTTTCCTAAACACCTTCAATGAAGTTGCGTTGTCTAATCTTACATAGGCAAATATTTCTTCAACTCTTGAATCTTCCAAAAAAACCAACTTGCATGCATTTTGTATTGCTTCACGGCCATAACCCTGGCTTCGATGTTCTTTTGCGATAACAATGCTAATTACTCCTTGATTTCCCTGAATATCAATTCGAGTTTGACCGACACTTTCTCCGTTGATGACTACAATAAAGAGATGCGTGTTAGGATCATTTAATTTCTGTTTATACCACTGAGAGTGAGTTTCAAATCCAACTTCTGATGTGTTGATAGATGAATCTCTAACAGAGGGATCGTTTCTTAATCGGAAGACGAATTCCATGTCATCTATTAAAGCTTTTCTAAGAAATATTCCCAATTTTGAGCTCATTTGGACTCCTGAACCATATGATATTTTGTAGGAACTGTTTAGTATTATTATAAAAAGTATCTTTAGCGTCAAGATTGACAGCACCTGTTTAATAGGGTATTTTATTAATCAGTTTCCGGATCTTTTAAAAGGAGGGTTTAAGATGGGCTCTCTACCCGCAGAATCTATTGATAATCTTTTTCAGCCCAATAATCACAGCAATTGGGTTATGGAATACAGAGATGTTGAGCCAGCGGTTAGCCAAAAAATAATTCGCTTGATTCGGGTTCATTATGGCCACATTGCCTCGGAAGTTTTGTCTGTTCAGCAGTTTAAGGGAACTGAAATCTCTAGCCATAATTATAAGATTCAGGTCAAAAATTCACTTCACGATACTGGCTACATTCTTATACGAGCTCACAAAGAATTTGATTCGGAATTTGTTAATGGTGTGATTAAAGCTTGTGGTTATTTGCTATATAGAGGATGCCTTGTTCCCCAAGCCATTCCTAATGATAAAGGAGCTGGTGTAACTGATTTTGAGGATGAGAGATATACCACTTATGAATTTCTTGAAGGCACGCATTATCAAGGAAATACCAGGGAGCTTTTAAGCGTGTCATCTAAACTGGCCCATCTTGACAGGGCATTGGTAAACATAAATACCGAGATAAACACCGATATTTTTGTCAAGTCGAATGCTGAAAAAAGTAAGCTCGAATTTTTTTCTAAAGAAATTTGGGAAGATCTTGTGGGCCGGGCTCATGGTAGAGTAAATAACGGTATTGATGACTATTTTGACAAGGTTGTCATTGATTCCAGCAATCATATTTTCGAAGCTATAGAGTTGTGCCAGTTCTTTAAAAATAATTTACCCATTCAGCTGGTCCATTCAGATCTGCATCCCCATAACTTAATTACTGACGGCCATGACCTACTGGCTTTCATAGATTTGGATTCGTTACGATTCTGGGAGCGGATGCGAGCGATAAGCTTTGCTATTCACCGTTTAGTTATCCAATATCTAGTAAAAAATAGTATCTCCTTTTCAAGTCGTCAGGATGTTATCAAACTGGCCAAGGATTCTTTTATTGCCACTTATGATAAAGTGAATACTTTATCAGCAGAAGAATCTGCAAGCGTCGGATATTTTATACAGCATGAGGCTCTTAGGCGCATAACTTATGTTACTAAGGGTTTTTATGTAGACGGAAAGGAAGCTTGGAAAATGGCGATTTACAAACAAATTAGGTCGCTTTTGGAAGCTAAATATTTTATGGAATAGCCCCGCTGTTGCGGGGTTTTTTACTTACAATAGTTTAAAACTTTTTAATTCTGCTCGGCATTGTTGTTCGGATTTAAATAAGATAGTCCTCATTCCAAGCTTTTCCGCCGCTTCAACATTTTCTAATGTGTCATCGACAAAAAGGGTCTCACTAGCTGACAAACCCAGTGCTTTCAGTGCCAGATTATAAATAGCCGGTTCTGGTTTAAGCAGGCCGACGTCATTTGAGAAGATCATCTGTTTAAAATATTTATTTATCCCGAGGTCCTTAATAATTTTCATTTTCATGTCTATATTAAGATTTGAAAGCAGGCCGACAGAGTGCTTTGTGGATAGATCTTTTAAAATATCGAGCATATTGTGATTTGGAGTATATTCTAAATATAGTTTTCTTAATTTTTGGGGTGTGTATCCGGGGAGGTTTAGAATTTTGGCATAGGTTTGCCAATACTCTCGAGATGTTATTTTGCCTCGAGAAAAAGCATCTGAGGCGTTGGCTAGGCGGGCATTTACAGAATCGAGGTCTGTTTTTAATTTTTTAATAATTTCCGGCTGACCAAGTGGATGTCCTGAATATGAAAATATTCCGCCCCAGTCGAAAATAATACCCAAAATCTTTGTTTTATTTTTAGGTAGATTTTTCATAATATTTTTCCTGATCTTTTTTGGGCAGATGAACCTTTCCGTAAGAGGAGGGTTTGCCCCAGACATTATCTTTCCACCATTTACCGTCTTTGATCCACCAGACCCGGGGATTACGAAAAGTGTCTGCAACTTCATCAAATTCTTTTTCGGTCCAGCCGACATATTTTAACCAGCGATAAAGATCTTTTGACTTGATGTGGTCCATTTTTTTGACGATCTTGATAGCTTCTTGGCGGGTCATTTTGCCGGAACGGATATCTTTGCATGCATGGTCGGTGGCCCGGCCATAGCCGAATTTTACGAATTTCATATAATCGTGAATGCCGTTCTCGTGCATATCGTCCAAGTTGGACATTCGCCGATAAGTTCTTTCAAACGGTTCTTCGGATTCTTTAAATCCATATTTCTTTACCATCAGGGGACCATGGACATTTGCATCCCATTTGAAGTAATTTGATATATATATTCCTCTCACGCCGATTCTATTAATTTCTTTATCAGAAGGATACATCCACGGGATCAATTCTTGCTTGGTTAATTTTTCTTTGAACCCAGGCGCCTGTTTTAAAAAGTCAGACCACTCATAGCCTCTTAACGCGTGTTCGTGGCGAAAGCGATAAGTAAATTCAACGAAGTCGTTGTAAGAGTGCATCCCGCCCAAATCCATAAAGCCGTGTTCGCCCCAGATCATTAATGGCGTATTTGTTTCAACGGCCGCTCTGATCGGATAAGTGAAAATACCGGCATGGGCATGCCAATTCATGTCGCCCATAATTCTCATTCCCAGGCGATTTAATTTTTTTAACACGTCAATGCTTGGCGTAAAAAATATATGATCAACGCCGAATGCTTCTCTCATGTTGATGAGATTTTTCATTCCTGTCGGAGTGTAATTATTGCCATGATAGGTAACTAATAGTGGGTTAAGGCCGCAGACCTTCTTGATTATGTGGATTTGAAAATAACTATCCTTACCGCCTGAAACCGGAATGACGCAGTCATAACCGGTCCCGTCTTTACTCCGATATTCTTCAACTAATTTCTCAAATTTTTTCTCCCGGCTTTTCCAGTCGATCTCACTGCTTTGGTGGCTGGTTTTACAACCCGAACAGAGGCCGTTTTCGTCAAAAGCCAATGCAACAGCCGAACTTGATGGATAGACGCAGTTTTTGCAGTATTGTGTTTTATTCATGTTATCTAAAGTTTAGTCCTTCTTTTTTTAGCAATGTTTTAGCTTTAGGATAGCTTAATTCGGTAAAGTGGAAGATATTTCCAGCCGCTATGGCAGATACGTCTACTTTTTTGGCCAGATCCACAAAGTCAGACAGTTCTCCGGCGCCGCCGCAGGCGATCACCGGCAGTTTTGTTGAACCAACAACTTTGCTTATG
>Ga0209515_10005228_pt1 | contig 16979 bp, 14 predicted proteins | sample Subgroupgradi54m_FD_187454 | JGI IMG/M metagenome (GOLD analysis project Ga0209515, IMG submission 187454) | Subsurface groundwater microbial communities from S. Glens Falls, New York, USA - GMW60B uncontaminated upgradient, 5.4 m (SPAdes)... ...
CCAACCGGTCAATACTCTGTTGTTCCTGATGCTGTCTCGGGTTTTACTGTCTCTGTCACTCCATCTCAAACTCTTTCTGCTAATGGAACAATTACTTTTAATATTACATATACGGCCATAGCACCAACAACTTTCACTCTAACAATCAACAAAGCTGGAAACGGTTCAGGAACTGTCACCGGCGCAGGGACATATAACTCCGGAACTGCTGTTACAGCAGGAGCCACCGCTTCTTCTGGATCAACATTTTCAGGATGGAGCGGAGATTGTAATTCTAATGGACAGGTAACCATGAACTCCAACAAAACTTGTACGGCCACATTTACTTTAAACACTTTCACTTTAACAGTGAACAAAGTGGGAAATGGTTCAGGAAGTGTCACTGGTGCTGGAACATACAACTCTGGCACAGTGGTAACAGCCACAGCCACAGCTAACGCAGGTTCTACTTTCACAGGATGGAGTGGAGACTGTTCAGGCACTTCATCATCAGCATTTGTCACAATGAATGCTAACAAAACTTGTACGACTACATTTGCTTTGCCAAACACTTTCACTCTAACAGTCAATACAGCAGGTAACGGTTCAGGTACAGTCACAGGCGCAGGAACATACAACGACGGAACAGTTGTCACAGCAACCGCCACCGCTTCTTCTGGATCAACATTTTCAGGATGGAGCGGAGATTGTAATTCTAATGGACAGGTAACCATGAACTCCAATAAAACTTGTACAGCTACATTTACATTAAATGCTCCAACAGTCATTCTAACTGCCAATCCGACAACAGTTTTGTTCAATGCTTCATCTACCTTAACTTGGGTTCCAACAAATTCTACTTCTTGTACAGCTTCCGGCGACTGGTCCGGTTCAAAGACATCAACAGGTGGAAGCGAAATTCAAAACAATCTAACAATAAACAAATCATATACCATTGTGTGTACGGGGCCGGGGGGTACTGCTACAAGTACGGCTAGTGTGACAGTTGGTAACCAACCATCAGCCAATCTCTCAATCTCAAAGACAGTAGACAAGGCAACAGCAAATGTCCTTGATACTCTGACCTACACAATGATACTTACAAATAACGGTCCAGATAATGCAACAAACGTTGTTGTTACTGATATTTTGTCTAACAAATTGAATTTTGTGGGAGTGTCTTCACTTGGTACCTACTCTACATCTACTGGTATTTGGACAGTTGGCAATTTAAATAATGGTGCTTCTGTTGTTCTAAGTATTGTTGCTACAGTTAAAGCCGGTCAAGAAGGACAGATTATCACAAATACAGCTACTACTTCTGCTACTCAAACTGATCCTAGTTTAGGAAATAATACTTCGACTGTAACAACTACAGTAAATGGTACTCCAGCAAATGGTAAAATAACTTTCTGTTTGATTCTATCTGATATAAATAATATAATTGCCACCTCTTCTTCTGGTCTGCCAGCCGGTATTTTCTCCCTTGATTTGAATACTTCGACGACATCAGGTAGCACTGTACAAACCAAGTCTTGGAACACGGGAACATTTTCTCCAAATAAAAAAATAATTGCTGGTGTAAATGATGCTGACTGTATAACATTTAGCGGTCTTCCACTTGGTACTTATTACTATCCACAAATGACAGTCAACGGAGCACTCTGGCTTGTTCCAAAATACGACGACCAGAATACTCAATCTGTAAATAATATTTTCGATTTCTTCACATACAGTCCAGAACTTTTCAACGCAACTAGTACAGATGATGCTGGCCGAAACTTAAACTCGGATGGTCAAATTATACTAACTGCTGGCGATGCTGACAAAACTCTGGTTGTCCTTGAGAAAGACGATCCTGGACTATCATGTCCCGCGCCACAAATAACTTCACCACTAACAGTCAGTGGGGTAGTTGGTTCAGCATTTACATATACAGTAACAACAATATCAGCAACACCAGTAACATATTCGGCTACTGGACTTCCTCCCGGACTAACATTTTCTGCCACAACACATACAATAACTGGAACACCCACTACAGCCGGTTCATATAATGTTACTCTTGGGGCAGTCAACACCTGTATCGGCGGTCTTGATATAAAAATATTAGTGACCACTGTTACTACTGGTGGTGGGGGTAGTCCAAGCGCAAATCTTTCTGTCTTAAAGACAGTGGATAAGGCAACAGCAAATGTCCTTGATACTCTAACTTACACTGTTACAGTGACAAACGCTGGTCCAGACAATGCTACAGGCGTAGTTTTGACAGATATTTTGTCCAGTAAATTAAATCTTGTTTCAACCTCAACTTCCGTTGGCACATATGTCACTAGTACGGGCATATGGACTATAGGTAATCTGAACAACGGAGCCAGTGCAAGCATGACTATCACAGCCACAGTTAAATCCGGTCAAGAAGGCCAAACAATACCTAACTCAGCCACTGTTTCAGCTACTCAACCTGATCCAAATTCTGGCAACAATACAGTCACTGTGAATACTACTGTCAATGGCGGAGGATGTACATCAAATTGTGGCGGAGGTGGAGGTGGAGGTGGAGGATATAGTCCGAACTCGAACTTGGCAATCTCAAAGACATCTGATAAATCTATTGTAAAAGTAGGCGATGATTTGACCTTTACAATAAATGTTATAAACAATGGTCCAGATAACGCTACGGCAGTAACAGTAACAGAGGCCATACCAGCTGGCTTAAATTTTATCTCAGCCACAACTAGCATGGGAACATATAGTAAGGATGGAGGTATGTGGACAATAGGGGATTTGAAAGTCGGTTCATCTACCACTCTTACCATCAAAGGAACTATAAAGGACGGTTATCAAGGACAAACTATCAGTAACATAGTTGTGGTTTATGCCGCTCAGAGCGATCCTGTACCTAGTAACAACACGGCTAGAGTGGATGTGCCTGTAACAGGAGTAACAACAGTAACAACAACTACACCACCAAACGGATGTTATTACTTACTTGATTACCTTCGAAAAGATTTCAACAACAATCCTGTAGAAGTTAGAAAACTTCAAGTATTTTTGCGAGATCTTGAGGGATTCAAAACTGTTCAAATAACCGGAGTATACGATGACCAAACTATCGTCGCTCTTGATGCTTTCCAGGCTAGATATGCCTCTGACGTACTTACTCCATGGGGACACACTGCTCCTACTTCTTACACATATATTTTGACCAAGAAAAAAGTAAATGAAATTTATTGTAAAAGAACTTTCCCTGTCACAGCTCAACAGCAAATTGAAATAGATACATACAGAAACTTATCAACCACGCCAAATGTCCTTTTGAATAATGAAGTCGGAAAAACTTCTACTACAAAAAATACAAACCTTGCTTTAGTCTCAACTACTACGACTGCTACAACACCAAGTATTGTGTCCAGATTTACAGCTAACATAGTCTTTGCTTGGGATAAACTTGCAGGCTGGATTAATTGGTGTGGCTGGTTAAATATCTTACTTCTTATCATTATCGCTGTCATCTCTTACTTTTGGTATCGAGAATGGGACAGAAATAGAAAAATAGAAGAGATTAACAAAGAAATAGACTTGCAGAAATAAAAACTACAGTCTTAGATTACCATTAGCAATTATTTTTGTTTGTTCATCTAAGATTTTTGGATTAAGAATGACATTAAAATATGTGGCGGCAGCTATCATTAGAGAGTTGTCTGTGGCTAAAGAATTTGTCGGTATTTTCAATATTAAGTCAGGATATTTTTCCACCAGTTCAGTGAAGGTTTGTCTGATTTTCTTGTTGGCTATAACTCCGCCGGCTACTATTAGTGTTTTTGTATTGGTTTCTAGTATAACTCTTTCTGTTTTATGCAATAAGACATCTACAACTGCATCCTCAAATTCTCTGGCCAAATCAGCTTTTTCTTCGAAGCTCATTTTAGTATGGTCCTTGTTAAATTTGTCGCGAATATAATACAAGACTGCAGTTTTCAAACCAGAAAAAGAAAAATTAAAATTATCCGAATGTATCATTGGTCTGGGCAATTTGGCTACCCGAGGCAGATTATTTTCTCTGGCATATTCTGCCAATTTAGATATCTCGGGACCTCCTGGATAAGGAAGTCCGAGCATCCTAGCCACTTTATCAAAAGCTTCTCCTACAGCATCGTCACAAGTTTGTCCAATGACTTCATATTTCCCCCAATCTTTCATACTAACTAATTCTGTATGTCCGCCTGAAATGAGTAGTGCCAAAGCTGGGAACTGGATCCTATTTGAAAATTGAAAATTAGAAATTGAAAATTCATTTGTTTCGTTTATTAAAACGGAACAAATGTGTCCTTCCATGTGATTTATTGGCACGACAGGAATGTCCCACAATTTTGCTAGGTTCTCTGCAAAACTTATTCCCACCCATAATGCCGGTTCAAGCCCAGGGCCAGATGTTACTCCTATGATATCTATATCTGGTCTTTTTGTTTTATCCATCCCAGCTTGTTTTAAGACGCTAGCCAAGAGTGGAGGAAGATTTTTAATGTGTTCTCTTTTGGCCAACATAGGATAAACTCCGCCATATTCTCTATGTCTATTTACTTGGGAAAAAAGAGCATTACCTAGTATTTTAAAAGAAGGGGATTCAATCCCACCTTCAGCTTCAACAATGCTGACCGCTGTTTCATCACAAGATGTCTCGATACTCAAGATTTTCATGTCTTTAACTTAACAAAAATATCTTTTTTTTACCAACATTCCATCTCTTACGATATATCGTAAGAGATGCTTACACAGTGTACACAATAAGTCTTTTTCCTCTTTTTGCAAGAGAGTCTAGTTCTATTATTTCTGTCGGTTTTAAGTTTTTATCTTCAAAATCACAGGAAACAATTCTCGTGCCCTTTTTACATTTCTTTTCCAAAATAGGCATAAGCTTTTCCATTATATGTGGGTATAAATAAACAAAGACATGCGTTACATTTCTTATATCAGTCTGAAAAATATCTTCTCTTTTTATTTCTATATTTTTGTATTTTCTAGTTTTAAACCGAGCTAACAGATAGGGGATAAAGGCGATCTCCACACCGACGGCTTTTATATTTGGATATTTCTCAATGGCTTTTTTCAAAACTCTTCCGTCACCGCATCCGAGGTCATAAAGAACGCTATTGTCACCCAATCTTAAACTCTCAATAATTCCATCCTCAATTCCTTTTGGTATCGGTACAAAGGGCGCGTCAGTTGTAAAAATAGAGACAACTTGAGCTAAAAATAAAAGTAATACAAATAGACAAATAAGTAGGGAAATAAACAAAAGCAAAAAATAAACAAAAATCATTTGTGGGCGGTGAGGAATTCGAATCCACGGCCTTGCCTACGTCAAAGGCACGCTCTAACCAACTGAGCTAACCGCCCGTATTCTAATAAATATAACCTATCATATTTTTGCTTTTTAGACAAAAAATGATATAGTTTTCCTGTGTTATTGGCCCTGTCGTCTAATGGTTAGGACAACGGGTTTTCAATCCGTTAACCGGAGTTCGACTCTCCGCAGGGTCACAAAATTATTATTAAAAATAAAAATTATGAAAACGATTTTAGTTGATGCTGTGGATTGTTTTGTTTCGGCAGAGGGTCAAATTTTTGAAGAAATGCATAATTTACTTGACACTTATTCTAATAAGAAAATTATTTTAACAGGGGCAAATGATGAGCAATTCAAAAAATTTAATTTAGACAAAATGCCATGGGAAGTATTTACTCTTAAACATGACCCAGAGAAAACAAACCCACTTTATTTTAAGAAACTCTTAGAACATTATGAATTAAAAGAAAACGAAGTCGTTTATTTTGAACACAACCCTGATGCGGTTAAAAGTGCTAAATCAGTCGGCATTATCTCTTATTATTATGATGAAAATAAGAAAGACCTAGAAGGATTGAAAAAGTTTTTGGATAATAATTTATAACAAGCACTCCAAGCTGTTACTTAGTGTGCATTTCTACATAAATATCCTCCAACGCTTTCACCGCATCTCCTGAGGCGATATTATTTTGGTGATATAGTCCGTCTGTGCAGTCGCCGGCGGCCCAGATACCAGCCACTTTTGTTTTTTGATTGCGAGGATCAACAGGGATTTGGCCGATTTGATTTAGTTCTAAAATATTTTTAGCAAAATATGTTGTAGGCAAAAGTCCAATTTCCACAAAAATACCAGCGACTTCTATTTCATGATTTTCTTTGGTTATTGCGTCTTGATAGACAATACTCTTTACGAAATTCTCACCTTTAATTTCAACAGGAATAGCATTTGTGATTATTTTAAATTTCGAATTTTGTTTCAGTTTAGCCACTGTTATTTCATCGGCTTTTATTTTTTCACTACGGACTAGAAGTGTCACGCTTTTGCAATAGGCAAGTAGCTGGGCCGCTGTCTCAAAAGCAGCATTTCCCCCACCTATGACCACCACATCCTGTCCGGCAAAAAGAGGTCCGTCGCATGAGGCGCAATATGTCAGGCCCTTATTATCAAACTCTTTTGCTCCGGCAATTTCCAGTTTTCGCCTTGTCGAACCTGTGGTCACAAGAATGGTCTTTGTTTCGTATTGTCCTTCCTCTGTAGTCACAACAAAACCCCCACTTGGACGCCCCGCGTCCAAGTGCTTAATATCTGTAACAGATTCTTCTTTTATTTCAACTGTATCGCCGGCATAAGCTAGTAAATGTTTTTTGAAATTTTCTGCCAGTTCTGGGCCAGAGATTTTCACTGTGCCTATCCAATTTTCTATACCTTCGGATACTATACTCTGTCCGCCAAACTCGGGAGCAATAAGCAAAGTTTTAAGCTTTTTCCTAGCAGCATACACCCCAGCCGAGACTCCAGCAGGTCCGCCACCGATTATTATAAGATCATGCATAAGAATAATAAATTATACAGGACTTTCAAAATCTCGTCGAGGCAAAAACTTTTTTAAAAAATTATTTCAGTTTACTTCTTCGTAAAAATGCCGGAACTGCGCCCCATTCGTCATCATCTACTATTAAATTATTTTTGTCTTCGCTATTTTTTGTCTGCGTTGGTATGGAGTTAAATATTTTACCTTTCTCTTCGGTGGCGTTTTCTTTTGCACTACCAATTTGAGCTGACTGGAAAAGTGTCTTTTTTGTAAAATTATCTGGGAAATTTGAGGCGATAACAGTTATCTTGACCTCACCTTTTTTCAATTTCTCATCTTTGACGGTTCCGAAAATAATTCGTGCGTTTGGGTCAACAGACTCGGTTATAATCTTGGCTGCGTCTTGGATTTCAAACATACCAAGATCATCTCCACCGGCGATGCTAAACAAAACACCCTTTGCTCCGTTTATAGAAACCTCCAAAAGAGGCGAGTTTATAGCCATTTTTGCCGCTTCCTCGGCTCGCTTTTCACCGGTGGCTGTGCCAATGCCCATCAAAGCCGTGCCGGCATTTTCCATGATTGCTTTTATGTCGGCAAAATCTATGTTTATAATTCCAGGCGTGGTTATCAAATCAGAAATGCCCTCAACAGCCGATTTCAAAACATCATCGCATGTGGCAAAAGCGCTTTTGGCTGTTGTTTCTTTTGTGATGCTCGAAAGCAGTCTGTCGTTTGGAATAACAATAATAGCATCCACTGTTAAACGAAGTTCATCGAGGCCGACTTCGGCTATTTTCATGCGTTGCTGACCTTCAAAGAAAAACGGTTTTGTCACCACCGCTACAGTCAAAGCTCCCATCTCTCTTGAAATTCTGGCGATGATTGGAGCAGCTCCTGTTCCAGTGCCGCCGCCAAGCCCGCAAGTAATAAAGACCATATCCGCACCCTTTATGGCTTCTTGTATTTCTTCCTTGGTTTCTTCCACTGCTCTTTTGCCAAGTTCTGGGTTCATGCCAGCCCCTAAACCATGAGTCAAGTTTTTGCCAATGTGTATCTTTCTTTTGGATAGGGAATGATGAAGGTCTTGAGAATCGGTATTAATGGCGATAAAATCAACCCCCCTGACTTTGGAATTTATCATGTGATTTAGGGCGTTTTTGCCGGAACCACCAACTCCGAGTACCTTGATTCGGGCGAATGCTTCTACGTCTGGTTTGATTTGGGGCATGTTGTTTATAATTAAAATGCGATTAGTACGGCTACTATACCAGAAAGCCAATTAAATAAAAACAATTGACTATCTTAGAGTTTTATGTTAGAAAATGGCTTAAAATATAGATATTTTAGGGCAGGAATTTTTGGATCCATTGAGAAATTTTTCCTCCGGCTTTATTCATGGTATCTCTAATGCCCATGTTTATTTTTTCTTCTTTGGAAAGCCCAAGCATGCACAAACCATATGCCACGGCCCAAGTCGAATCCTTGATTGTTTGTTTCTGACCGCCCATGTTTATTGTGGCAAGCCGAGACGGCAATTTCAGGGCCACTTTGGCGAAATCTTCTATGGTTCCGATGCCACTGCTCCCGCCAGTAATAAATATTCCAGCCGGCAGAAGTCCGTTGCGTCCGATTTTTTTCAAATGATTTTCAATTAATTCAAACATATCATACAGTCGAGCAGCAATTATTTCCTCCAGTTTTTTCTTTGAGAAAGAATTAGGACCAAGACCTCCGATCTTGATATTCTCGGCTTCTTCTAATGGTATTTTTAGGCCTAGAGCTATGTCGTTTGTTATATCTACTCCGCCAATCGGGAAAACTTCCAGAGATATGGGGATATTATTTTCAAAAACAACGATAGAAATAGTCTCAGCCCCGATGTTGGCTAGGACGCAACCGACCATTTTCTGCTGTTTGGAAAGGATAACAAAAGAGGCGGCGATGGGTGAGGCCATGACGTCTATGACTTCAACGCCTGCCTTGTCCACCGCCTCAAGCAAGTCATTCAAATGCCCCTCCAAACATGTTACAAAAAGCATTCTGACTTCCAGCTTCGTGCCCTTCATATCCAGAGGACTTTTTGCCAAAACGGCTTTGCCGTCTATTTTATATGACAAGGGAATCGGATGTAGGATACGCCGATTCTGAATCGAAGTGGCCGACAAAGACTCTTCGCATATTTGTGATAATTTTTCAATATCTAATTCTGTGATTTGTGAATCGGCTCGGCCGATAACTACACTTCCCGTGCCAATTATGCCGGATAGACCAATGCCTCCTACGGCCACGAAGGCATTATGGATTTTCATTCCAGATGTTTTTTCGGCAAGTTTTACTGCTGTCTGTATGCTCTCGGTTATATCGCCGCTGTTTATAATATAACCGTGTCGAAGGCCCTTTGATTCCGTCAGTCCTGTACCAATAATATGGCTCAACTGCTTGCCGTTTTCTCTAACGAGTTCCGCTACAACCACTTTGACTTGGTATGTTCCGATATCTATTCCGACTGCAATATTGCGTGACATTGAGAATAATTTTCAATTTTTAATTTACAATTTCCAATCAATTTCCAATGTTTCAATGATCAAATTTGAAAATTAATTCATTGAAAATTCAATGAAAATTGAGAACTGTAAATTGAAAATTAGATTAGACGCCAAATTGCTTACGCAATTTGGTCTCTAATCTCTCCATTGTACTACTATGTCTCATTCCTTTCAAATGCAGTAAGCCGTGGATAAATAGAAAACCAACTTCTTTGCCTGCAAGTTTCGGTGTTATGAAAATCTCTCCCGTTTTTTTATCTAAAGGAAAACTCAAAACATTTGTTGGTCTATTTTTTCCGCGATATTTGGAGTTTAATTCTTTGGATTTCTTTTGTCCGATAAAAACCAGAGAGAGACAGTAATCTTTTCCTAAAATGGCGTCTTTTATTTTTGCAAAAGGCACCCAGCTCCAGTTTTTTCTAAACTGGGGCTGGATGCTTTTTGTTGTGTTTGTTATGCTAAACTCTCCCGACATTATTTTTTACCCCCGCGCGGCGTGTACTCACTCATTTTTCCCATCTTGATCAATTCAGCCACTTCCTCTCGTCTTTTCAACACTTTCAGAGTTTTTTTCTGCTTGACATATGGAGAAAGTTTGCGAGTTGAGTATCGGATGCTTCTGACACGAGGCAAAACACCAGAGCCTTGGACTTTTTTGGTGAATCGTCTTATAAGATTAACATTGTTTTCGTTGCCTGTTTTTACAACTTCTGCGTTTACTGACATGTAAACTAGACTAACATAGTAGCCAACAAAACTCAACTACCCCAGAGGTCTTGCCTCTGGGGTAAATACTTGCTATTATAAAACCATGAGCATAAGAAGAGTAGATTTTTCTATAAATGAATATTATCACCTATACAATCGTGGTAATAGCAAACAAGTAATTTTTCTTGATAAAGAAGATTATGAACATTTTATAAGACTACTTTATTTATGTAATTCTTCTAGAGATATCACATCCAGAGATATTTCTAAAAATACATATGATTTTGATAGGGAAGAGACCCTAGTATTTATAGGTGCATATTGTCTTATGCCTAACCATTTTCATTTGTTGGTAAAAGAAAAATCAGAAAATGGAATTAGCAGGTTCATGCAAAAAATATCAACAGCTTATGTAATGTATTTTAACAAAAAATATAATAGGACTGGGGGACTTTTTGAGGGAAAGTTCAAATCTCAACACGCTGGTGTTGATAGATATATAAAATATCTATTTTCCTATATTCACTTAAATCCCATTAAGTTGATTGAACCAAGGTGGAAAGAAAAAAGCATAAAAAATATAAAAGGTGCAATAGATTTTTTAAACAGATATCAATATTCTAGTTATATTGATTATACAAATAATAACAGACTTAGATTAAAAATTCTAGATAAGGACGAGTTCCCTGAGTATTTTATGAGTAAAAAATCTATTGAAGCAGAAATTTTTGATTGGTTAAAATATGACGAGTAACTCTACCCCAGAGGTCTTGCCTCTGGGGTTACTTCAATCTTTTCAAAAAATCAGCTAACTCATGTAGAGTCACAGTTTCTTGTTCCCTATTAGCGATACTTCTGACAATCATACTATTTTCCACCGCCTCTTTTTGTCCCATGACTAAGACATGCGTTGCTTTCATATATTCCGCCCCGCTTAACTGGCCTGTTATCTTGTCTTTGGTTATAGAATGATAAACGGGAATTTTGTGTTTGCGCAACATTTCCACGATATTTAGTGCCTTTAGTTTTGCCGTCGAGCCAAGCTGGACCAAATAAAACTTTGGCTTTTTTATATTTTTAATCATCACCCTTTTAGACATTGAAGGATGTTTTTTAACTACGACGGTCAACCCAACGCTCGGCACTTCTCTTTTACCTCCGATCTTTTTTGCCAAATGATTGTATCTGTAACCATAAGCCAAAAGCTCGTCGTTGCTTTTTATTTCGAACACAGTATTTGAGGCGTAGAGCTTGTTGGACAACAGACCCTGCTTTATTTTGTAGACAATATCAAAAGTTTCCAGAGATTCCAAAACTTCTTTGAAATGTAATCTAGAAATTTCTGACAATGAGCTGATTGTTTGCGGGATATTTTCTTTGAACTCTTTAAGTTCAGCTGAGTTGTTTGTCAATATCAAATAGTGATTTTTCTTCAACTCTTGGCGTAATTTCGTTGGCAGATCATGCGCGTGTTTACGCAAATAAGCTCCGAGTTCTTTTTCGAATCTGCCTATGGACTCTCTGTCCCCAATACTGTTTATATCTATATATAGGTCTGTGTATTTATGCTCGTCCAATATTGCCAGTGCGCATTTCAGAAGTAGAGCTTCACTGGTCGATTTGGAACTTCCCATAATTTCAAAACCATACATTTCGTGTGAAGCTTTCTTTTTTGTCACGCTTCCGGATAATGGTTTTTTAAAATGGATTGCCAATGGTTGTGATTCTAGGTCCAGTCTCTTGTCCATATACCAACCAGTCAGGGCAACTTTCTCCTCAATATCTCCGTAATAATCAAAATCTTTAAACTGTTTTGATTTGGAAATATCGTCGTGGGTTATTTGCGGTGGTTTTACTATTGTGAATCCATAGTGCACAGCAATTTCCCCGACTTTATCGGTCACGCTCTCAAGGTGGTTTTTCTGTTTAACTGTCGTAGCTTTGGCTTTATGCTCCTTGTTTTTTATCATGTCAGTATTTTGATCTAAATTTATTTATTGTCAGTTCCGGGTAATATTCCGATTTTGCTTATAGGAAAAAGTCTCAAAATAGGTTTTCCTAGAATATATTTTTTATTCAAAGGTCCCCACGAGCGTGAGTCAAAACTCTCGGCTCTGTTGTCTCCCATGACAAAATATTCATCTGGGCCTAGAGTTCTATTAAAAGAATATATGCAATTGTTCACAGTCAGGTCGCATTTATAAACCACATATGACTGATCTATGCTGAATCCCTTTGGATTGTTTTTGTTTATTATTTTTACAATGTTGTCTTTCATAATAACAGTTTCACTTGGCAGACCTATTATTCTTTTTATGAAACTTTTACTAGGATCGTTTGGATATCTGAAAACTATAACGCTGTTTCTCTGGGGCGTTCCTATTTCGTAGGATAATTTATCTACGATGAGATAGTCGCTTGTGGCAAATGTCGGGTCCATAGAACGGCCATCTACCAGATATGGCTCGGCGATGTAGAGACGAAAGGGCAGGACAATTCCGAATGCGATGACTGCAAATATGAAGATTTCTTTGACTATAGATTTCCAAGTACTTTTCTTTATTGTCTCGGTTGGGTTAATGGGAGTTTCCAAATTTTCAGGATTCATGTCGCTAGTATATAGTAAGAAATCACTTGACACAATAGAATTTGCTGTGGTATCTTCCAAAAAGTTTGGTTCGACGAGATTGGGCTGAAATGTTACAATGTCGCCATGTCATACATTATCGTCGGTCTAGGTAATCCCACTTCAGAATACGAAAATACTCGCCACAATACGGGGAGAATTTTGGTAACTTGGTTTGGAAAATCGCTAGATGCAGAGTGGAAATTTGACGGTAAGGCCAAAGCTACGACAGCGAAAGTGAAAGTTAGCAAAACTCCCGTGATCCTAGTCCTACCAGATACCTTTATGAATAAATCCGGCAACTCCATAAAACAACTTGGAGGTTCTTCCTCCAAGTGGGCAGAAAAGATGATTGTAATTTACGATGATTTGGACCTGCCTTTTGGAAAAGCAAAAATCTCTTTCAATAAATCGTCTGGTGGTCACAAAGGTCTTGAGTCTATAATAAAAGCAATAAAAACAGAAAAATTTGCCCGAATACGCGTTGGGATATCACCTACAACAGCCACAGGAAAAATCCGAAAACCCAGCAGTGAAAGCGCTGTAACAAAATTAATTCTAGGAAAATTCAAACCAGACGAATTAATCCAACTCAAAAAAATATCAAAAAAAGTAAATGAAGCACTAGAAACCTCCGTCACCTCCGGTCTCCAAAAAGCAATGACAGAGTTTAATTAATTTTTGACACTTTGGTTTTTTGTCTGTATATTAGCGAAGGAATCTCGGCTATCTAACCGACGCTAAGGAAGGAAGATTCTCATGTGTATGAATCCACTACCTCGGTCCCAGACCGAGCCGAAACCGGAGAGAGTTCGGATGGTTCTACGAGACTATGGGCTTGAGCCTAGTGGTATCGTCTACCACACCATACTGAACGGAACATTTCCTTCGGTCGCGACCGCCTACAATTATAGGCGAGTTGTTCTCGGAGGCAAGTATGTCGGGGAGATCGAAACTTTAGATGGAGGCCTCATCAAAGAACTTTATGAGTAACGAGTTCTGAAGATCGTTACTAGCTCACATCCAATATGTACAACACAAAGGGCGACCACCGCGGTCGCCCTTCATGCTATTTATTTTTTATATACTTGGTAACGCCGTCACCAAGTGATAGAATTAGACCATGGCTAGAAAAATAGTATTTGCAGAAGGAGAAATGTATCATATTTTTAATCGTGGCGTAGATAAACGAAATATTTTTGATGACAAATATGACTTTGAAAGATTCTTTCAAAGCATGAAAGAGTTTAATGTTATAGAACCGATAGGCAGTATTTATGAAAATAGATTTAATAAGGATAAGCACCAACTTGGACGCGGAGCGTCCAAGTTGGTTGAGTTTGTTTGCTATTGTTTAAATCCAAACCATTTCCATTTTATTTTAGAACAAGTGTCTGAGAGGGGTATAGAAAAACTTATGCACAGATTTTCCGGATATGCAAAATATTACAATAATAGAAACAAACGAAGCGGAGTTCTTTTTCAAGGTCCATTTAAGGCTGTTCTCATAGAATCAAACGAACAACTACTACATACAAGTGTTTATGTTAATTTGAATGATCAAGTACACCGACTTGGACGCGGGGTGTCCAAGTCGAGTTGGGGAGAGTATGCTGGGATGAGTAAAAAGCAAATTTGTAAAAAAGATATTATCTTGGGTCAGTTCAAAAATTTTAAAGAATATGAGGAGTTTTCAAAAAGTTCACTAGAATTTATTAAAGAAAATAAAGAGCAGGCTAAGTTTTTACTGGAAGAAATATAGTCACTTGGTGACGGCGTTACCAAGTAACTATTCTTTTCTAGTAAGGTCTATGAAACTAAGTGTCATCTTTTGCTCCTTTGCATCAAACATTGTGATTTTGAATTTGTAGCTCTTGCCCAGTTCCAGCGAGTCGTGCAGTTTCTGGTCGCTGCCGAACTCTGATATGTGAACCAGCCCTGCGATGCCTTCCTCGATAGAAGCCAGAGCACCGTGTTTGTTGAATTTGATAACTACTCCATCGACAATATCGTCTTTTTTGTATTTCTTCTCGGCTTCTTTCCATGGATTTTCTTTTAGGGCTTTTATGGAAAGCGAAATCTTGCCATCTTTTATTTCTATGATTTTCACTTTTACTTTCTCGCCTATATGAAACAGGAGCTTTGGATTTTCCACAAGAGCCCAGTCAATCTCGGATATGTGGACCAGTCCCTCAAGTCCTTCCTCCAACTTGACAAAAACACCGAAGTCCACCATACCCGTTACTTCGCCAGTCACTTCTTCGTTCAAGGTGTATTTGCCTATAATATAGTCTTTGTTTTTCTGCTCTGGATTCTTCTCGGAAAAAATAAGCTTACCTTCCTTTGGCGAAACACCGATTATTGCCACGGAGATTTTCTGCCCGACCAATTTTTTTAATTCTTCCAAAATCCTGTCTTTATCGCCATCGGCTACACGCGGATAATGTTCAGTTTTCAGTTGGGAAGCCGGAAGGAAGCCAGAAATACCCTGCCATGACAATATAAGTCCACCCTTGTTTGCTTCGGCAATAGGCAGTTCGAATATTTTCTTTTCTGCTATTGCGCTTTCTGCCTCGGACCAGATCAGTGCCTGCCTTGCCTCTTTCAGAGAAATCTCAATGTAGCCGTCTTTGTTGTTGAGCGAAATAACTTTGCCGGCCACACTGTCGCCAACATTTATTTTCTTTATGATGTCGCGGGCGTTTATGTATTCACGACCGTAAATAATACCAGTCCCGAAAGGCGGTATGTCTATGAAAACTTTTGACTTTTCTATGCCTATGACTTTGCCTTCTATGACATCGTCAACCGACGGGGGAGTGGCGCTGGCATTTAAAATCTTATCCATTACCCCCGAATTTTCCACTACAATTTCTTCATTTGGGAGTCCGACTTCCAAGTCGTCTTTTTTTGCTTTTACCATGAGTATATGTGTAATAAACGGTCCAGTCTCGGTCAGTCAACTATCACTTATCGGGCAGAGATGGATTTAGCGTTTACTACTATTGATAATATACGACTCTAAATATACAGGAATCTATTTTTTTATCTACTTGACAAGTTAGTTTTAATATGATAAGTTATATCGCGGAGGGTTTTTCCATGAAGACTTACTTTCTGTTTTATCGTCTAGGGAAGCTTCGGTTGCCGATCTGGGTTGTGACGGCTACGCTCGTTGTTCTCATGCTCACAACAGCAGGACTGATGATCAAGAGCCACTGGGTTCTGGGCAGTGTGCTCTGTGTAGCCTCGATCTTCCTGCTGGGGTTTCGGCTTCTTGCCCAGAAAACGGTCCAGCTCAGACCCTTACGGTTCTACGCCACCCCTGAGACTCTTCAGCGATTGGCTGATGAAAAGATCCAGAAGTGATGCTGTCTCGAAAGGAGCCGACGCAATGTGTGTCGGCTCCGATCGGGGCTTTTCTTTTGTCTAAAATATTTTTTCTGATATACTACCCCCAAGCCGACATGTCAACGTGGCAGGTTGACCAATTAGGTTGACCAATTACCAAGGTTCGTTGAGGAAAGCGTTCGCGCTTCGTCTCGGTGAACCTTTTCTCATATTTGGAAATTAAAACGAAATCTACCTCTCTATTAAATGTTACTATTTTTAGACGACCGTCTCAAAATAGTAACATCTAGTCCTGTTCTATTCGTAGGTTTGTATCATTCGCATATTTGTATATACTATTGTCATGATTATCACATACCACGGGGTGGATTTTTTTAAGGTTAGCTTTGGCGACACCACTATTGCTGTTAATCCTATTTCCAAAGACTCAAAAATAAAGTCTTCTCGCTTCGGGGCTGACATAACCCTAGTTTCTCTGAACAGTCCTGAACACAATGGCTCTGATGTGACATCTCGCGGAGACAAAGAATCATTTCTCATAAATGGTCCCGGCGAGTATGAAGTTTCCGGAGTTTTCATAAAAGGTTTTCTTTCGCATTCTAATTATTCTAGCTCAGGGCGAGCTGGCCCAGAACAGCCGAAGATTAACACTATATATACTGTGTCTCTGGAAGGTATGACCCTCTGTTTTCTGGGGGCTTTGGGTGACAAAGAACTTTCGGCTGAGGCAAAAGAGGCCATAGAAGAGACAGATATACTTTTTGTGCCTATCGGTGGGGATGGCGTTCTCGATCCGACTACTGCCCACAAACTGGCGGTGCAGTTTGAGCCAAAATTAATCATTCCAAGTCACTACGGAGAAGTCGGTGATGCAAGTGCTTTGA
>Ga0209515_10005229_pt1 | contig 16967 bp, 14 predicted proteins | sample Subgroupgradi54m_FD_187454 | JGI IMG/M metagenome (GOLD analysis project Ga0209515, IMG submission 187454) | Subsurface groundwater microbial communities from S. Glens Falls, New York, USA - GMW60B uncontaminated upgradient, 5.4 m (SPAdes)... ...
ACCCCGGCAAGTTAAAATACGTTTGCGTCAAGGAATCGGTGCTGCCCTTCAGCCGTTTTTCCGGCGTGGACATTATTCTGGGCCCGGAAATGAAAAGCACCGGCGAGGTCATGGGCATTGCCCCGACGTTCGGTGTTGCCTTTGCCAAGTCCCAAATTTGCGCTGGCCAGGCCCTGCCGCAGGTGGGGAGCGTTTTTATCAGCGTCAACGAAGCGGACAAACGCCAGGTCGCCTCTGTCGCCAGGAAACTGGAGGACCTGGGATTCAAGCTTTTTGCGACCAGGGGTACGGCCAGAGTTTTGCGTGACGACGGGATCACGGTCACGGTCGCGGACAAGCATCACGAAGGGGAAAATAACGCGTTGACATTGCTCAAGAAAGATGAGATAAATTTAATTATCAATACTCCTTCCGGACCAAAAAGCCAGTCGGACATGCGCGTCCTACGGGCGGCGGCCATCTTGCATAATATTCCCTGCATCACAACACTGCAGGGCGCCTGGGCCGCGGTCAACGGCGTTGAAGCCGGCATCAAGGATGAATTCACGGTTGAATCATTGCAGAATCTTTATCGGTCTGTAGGGGCGACCCGCCGGGCCGCCCGTACGGTCAAGACAGGAGCAGGATAATCATGTGCGGCATCGTAGGCATCAGCCATCATAAAGAAGCGTCGCAAATGGCCTTTTTGGGCCTGTATGCCCTGCAGCACCGCGGGGAGGAAGCCGCCGGCATCGTGACCTATGACGGTAAGGAAACCCACGTCATCAAAAAGACGGGGCTTGCGGTGGACAATTTCGACGAGAGCAATATCGGGAAATTAAAAGGCCACGTGGCCATTGCCCACACGCGCTATTCCACGACGGGCGGCTCGGCCGCCAAGAACACCCAGCCCATCGTGGTCACGCACCGCAAGAAACCCATGGCCATCGCCCATAACGGGAATTTGACCAATACCGAGGAATTGTATTCCCGTCTGGAAGAAGAGGGGGCGATTTTCCAGACGTCCATGGATTCCGAGGTCATTGTCCATTTGCTGGCCAAGGCCCCCAACGGTGATCTGAAACAATGGTTCGTCAATGTTTTGTCCCAGCTGAAAGGGGCTTTCTCGCTGGTCTTTCTCGTCGAGGACACCATCATCGGCGCGCGCGATGTCCACGGGTTTCGGCCGCTGTCGCTGGGGAAGCTGGGCGACGGATATATTTTAGCGAGCGAAAGCTGCGCGTTCGACCTGATGAAGGCGGAATTCGTCCGCGAGATAGAGCCGGGTGAAGTGGTCATCATCAAGGGCAATAAAATTGAATCCGTGTTTTTGCCCGGCGCCCAAAAAGCCGTCAGAGCGCATTGCGTTTTTGAGAACGTTTATTTTGCCCGTCCCGACAGCCACATTTTCGGCGACAACGTTTACCAGGTGCGCAAGCGCCTGGGCGCGCAATTGGCCAGGGAACATCCGGCGAAAGCCGATTTTGTCATGGGCATCCCGGATTCAGGCAATTACGCGGCCTTGGGTTATGCCCAGGAATTGAAGATGCCCTTCGAGATCGGGATGATCCGCAACCATTACATCGGACGCACGTTCATCCAGCCCACGCAATTCTTGCGTGAATTCCGGGTGCGCGTCAAACTCAACCCCATCCGGGAAATGATCAAAGGCAAGAAAGTCGTCGTGGTCGAGGATTCCATCGTGCGCGGAACGACGTCCCGCAACCGCATCGCGGAGATCCGCGAGGCCGGGGCCAAAGAGATCCACATGCGCATTTCCTGCCCGCCCATCATCTCTCCGTGTTTTTACGGCATCGATTTTCCCAGCACCAGGGAATTGATCGCGCACAACAAGTCGGTCCAGGAGATCGCGGATTTCATCAAGGTGGATTCCCTGGCTTATTTGAGCCTGGAGGGGATGATGTCGGTGATGAAGAACAAGGGTGATTTTTGCACGTCGTGTTTTACCGGCAAATATCCTTTGCACATCCCGCCCAACGCCGATAAATTCATGCTGGAGAAACAATGAGCAAATACATTTTTATCACCGGCGGCGTTGTTTCCAGTTTAGGCAAAGGTATTGCTGCTGCTTCGATCGGCAAATTGCTGGAGGCCCGGGGCCTGAAGGCCGCCATCATCAAATGCGACCCGTATTTGAACGTGGACCCCGGCACCATGAACCCTTACCAGCACGGGGAGGTGTATGTCACCGAGGACGGGGCAGAGACCGACCTGGACCTGGGCCACTACGAGCGTTTCTCCAACACGGTGTTGTCCAAGGACAGCAACATCACCGCGGGCAAGGTGTATTATTCGGTCATCACCAAGGAACGCCACGGTGATTATTTGGGCAAGACCGTGCAGATCATCCCGCACATCACCGATGAGATCAAGGAACGCATCAAGAAAGTTTCCAGGGGCAATGACGTGGACGTCACCATTGTCGAGATCGGCGGCACCGTCGGGGACATCGAGAGCCTGCCGTTCTTGGAAGCCATCCGCCAGCTGCGCTGGGAATTGGGGGAAGGGTATGCCCTGAACATCCACGTCACCTTGCTGCCGTACATCAAGTCCGCCGGCGAACAAAAAACCAAACCCACCCAGCACAGCGTCGGACGCTTGCGCGAGATCGGCATCATCCCGCAGATCCTGATGTGCCGCACCGAACGGCCCATTTCCCAGGACCAGAGGGAGAAGATAGCACTTTTTTGCAACGTGGACGTGGAGGCCGTGATCGAGGCCATTGACGTCAAGCACATTTATGAAGTGCCCGTGGCATTGAAGAAACAAAAACTCGATGAATTGATCCTCAAGAAACTCAACATCAAATTGCCGGACAAAGGGATCAAAGGCTGGGAAGAGGGCGTGGTCAAGCGCCTGCGCAGTCCCGCCAAAGAGGTCAAGATCGCGGTCGTGGGCAAGTACATCGCTTTGCAGGACGCTTACAAATCCATTTATGAGGCGCTGGTGCACGGCGGCATCGCCAACAACGCGCGGGTGAATATCGTCAAGATCGATTCCGAGGAATTGGAAAAACATGACCCTAAAAAAGTCCTCAAAGGCATGCAGGGGGTCTTGATCCCCGGTGGTTTTGGTTCGCGCGGCATCGAGGGAAAGATCCGCGCCGTCGGGTATGTGCGCGAGAACAAGGTGCCGTTTTTCGGCGTCTGTTTGGGCATGCAGATCGCCACCATCGAATTCGCCCGCCACGTCTGCGGTCTTAAGAACGCCAATTCGACGGAATTCGACAAACAAACGCCCCAGCCGGTCATCGGTCTGCTCGAAGAACAAAAGCAGGTGGAGAACATGGGGGCGTCCATGCGTTTGGGGGCATATCCGTGCTTCCTCGAGAAGGGGACCAATAGTTTTGAGGCCTATAAGACATCAAAGATCTCCGAACGCCACCGGCACCGTTATGAGTTCAACAATCATTACCGCGTCCAGATGGAAGAAGCCGGCATGGTGTTTGCCGGCGTCAATCCGGAAAGGGACTTGGTTGAGATCATCGAGATCAAAGACCACCCCTGGTTCGTCGGCTGTCAATTCCATCCGGAATTCAAGTCCAAACCCGACGTGGCCCATCCTTTGTTCCGGGAATTCATCGCCGCGGCATTGAAGCAGGCAAGGGATAAATAAATATACGCGTGGGTGGCGGAACTGGTATACGCGCACGTTTGAGGGGCGTGTGCCGCAAGGCATGAGGGGTCGACCCCCTCCCCACGCATTCTTTATGAAAAAATCCATCGAAATTTCCGCTAGCATTCTCGCCGCTGATTTTGCCCATCTGGCGGACGAGATCAAGAAAAGCGAAGAGGCCGGCGTGGACCGTTTTCACATCGACGTCATGGACGGCCATTTTGTGTCGAATCTGACCATCGGCCCGGTCATCGTTGAGGCCGTGCGCAAACACACCCGTTTGCCGCTGGAAGCCCATCTGATGATCGAACATCCCTGGGACTACATCGAGGCCTACGCCAAAGCCGGGGCTGACATTATTCAGGTCCAGGTGGAATGTTACGGCGAGCGAAAAGCATCCTGTCAATCATACGGCCAATATCCTAAAGCAATAGATCATGTCTACGCGGCCAAACTGCGCGCGGACCTCAAGAAGATCAAGGCCTTGGGGAAAAAAGCCCATATCGTCATCAACCCAGGCACGCCCCTGATCACCGATGTCTTGGATGATTGCGACGGGGTCCTGGTCATGTCGGTGGACCCCGGATACGCGGGTCAGAAATTCATGCCCCAGGCCCTGGGGAAGATCGAGCAATTGGCAAAGACCTTCCAAGGGGATATCGGTGTCGACGGGGGCATCAACGGGGACACGGCGCCTTTGTGCGTCAAGGCCGGGGCGCGGGTATTGATCACGGCGAGTTATTTATACGGCGCGAAAGACCTCAAAGGGGTCGTGGCTGGTTTGAAAGCCCTTTAGGGATGTGGTATATTTGAATTGCCTATGAAATTCACCCGTTCAAAGACCGGACAAACCCTTCGGCTTCGCTCAGGGCAAACCGCGCTGGAATATATGATTTTATTCGGCATCGTGGCTGCGGCTGTTCTGTACTCTTTTAAAAATTTACTTCCCCAGGTGCAAAATTCTTCCGAAGGGTATTATAACAGCGTGACCCGCGTCATCATGGGGGATAAACCCGAGCCCATCAACGGCAACTGGTGCGACTGGTCGCCCTGTGTGCCTGCCGTACCTCCGGCCGATGGCAAGCCCCCTGTTCTGGGCAGCAGATTCCATTACCGCACCTGCCAATGTCCGGCGCCCGCCTTTGGCGGCGCCGATTGTACGGGCACAAGCCAAAACGGCTGCTAGCTTAGACCTTCCTCTGGTCGCGCACGTAGTTGCTTCTATCCAGACTTTTCGCGTATTTTTTGAGTTCCGCGCCGATCTCGCCGATCTGGGCCACGTGGGTGATCTTCTGCCCGCGGTTGCTGACAATGCCGATGGAGATCGCGACAAAGGCGGCCTTGGTGGGATTGCCCTGGCGGTCACGGCCCATGATGGATCCGACCTTGCGGTCTTCTTCATTGTAAAAGGCCGGGATCGCGGCATCAAAGGCGTCAATGACCTTCTGGCTGACCGCATCCGCTTTCTCATCATCGCAGATAAAAACAAAATCATCCCCGCCGATATGGCCCACAAACCCTTCCGTACCGCACACTTGTTCGACGCTGTCGATGAGCACGCGGGCGGCGGTGCGGATGACCTCGTCGCCGCGTTCAAACCCGTAGGTGTCGTTGTAAATCTTGAATTTATCCAGGTCCGCGTACCCGACGGCGAATGTCTTGCCGGAATCGATGCGGTTTTGCAATTCTTCCATGATGGAACTGTTGCCCGGCAAATGGGTCAGCGGGCTGGCGTCCAAAGAACGGGTGGTGCGTTTGAGGATCATGCGGATGCGCGCCAGTAATGTCTCGGGGTCGAAAGGCTTGACCAGATAATCGTCGGCGCCGCTTTCGATGCCGGTGACCATGTCCTTGGTCTCGCCTTTGCCGGTGAGCATGATGACCGGCAAATGCTGCAGGAGGATGTCCTTCCTTAAATTCCGGCAGAATTCCGGACCGTTCATGACAGGCATCATATAGTCGGTGATGATGATGTCCGGCGCCTTGGTCTTGACCAGTTCGAGACCCTCTTTGCCGTTATTGGCGGCAAAGACCGTGTAATGCTCGTTGAGGGTCAACTGCAGGACGTCGAGGATGTCGGGGTCATCGTCTATGACAAGAACTTTTGCTTTACGCATCATTTTTGTTGGTCTCCCCCATGTCGTCATAGGCCTTTTGGGAAGCCGGCAGGGTGAACGTGAACGTGGTCCCCGTGCCCGGCTGGCTGTTGACCCATATCTTGCCGCGATGGGCCTCGACGATGTTTTTGGCCAGGGTCAGTCCCAGTCCAGTGCCTTTGACGCTCTGGTTGATCTCGTTTTCCACGCGGTAGAATTCATCGAACAATTTTTTAAGGTCGTCTTCGGCGATGCCGATGCCGGTGTCCGACACCGAAAAGGTGATGATACCGCGCTTCAGGGTCGGTGACGCCGCAACCGTGATGGTCCCTTTTTTTGGGGTGAACTTGATGGCGTTATTGACCAAATTGATGAAGATCCTTTCCGCCTGGGAAACGTCCACGTAAAATTCTCCGGCGGCGGGGGGAATGTTGACGTTGAGCTGTATGTTTTTGCCGCTGATCTGGGGGCTGAGCAGATCGACGACATTGTCCACGACCGAACGCACGCTGTGCAGGGCGAATTTCATCTCGACCCTGCCGGATTCGATGCGCGCGATGTCGAGCAGATTGTTGATCAGGTCCACCAGGTTGTCCGAATGGGTGTTGATCTTGGCCAGGCGTTCCTTGACCGCGGCGGGGACCTCGCCGATCTTTCCGGTCATGAGGATGGAGGCGTATCCCTTGATGGAGGTCAGGGGCGTCCTTAATTCGTGGGACACCGCCGAGATGAATTCGGTTTTCTTTTGGCTGATCTCTTTGACCTGTTCCAAAGCCATGGCCAATTGTTTGGTGCGTTCTTTGACCTTGATCTCCAGTTCCTGGCTGGAACGGAACACTTTTTCGAACAGTTGGGCGTTCTCGATGCTTTGGCCGATCTGGCCGGCTAAAATGGCGATGAGTTCTTCGTCGCCCTGGGTCACGGCCGGTGCCGCGGCGCGGTTGCCCGTGAACACGAACCCGATGCAGCCGTTCTGCGTCAGGATGGGGGAGAGGACAAAATGTTCGGCTTCGAAGATGGCGACGAGTTTCTCCCTGGTTTTGCGGGAAACATTGATGGAGGAGAAGGTGTGGCTTTCGCCCAGCGCGGTCTTGAAATGCTCGTCTTCAAGCAATTGGGCGAGCATGGCATCGGCTTTGGGCGCGTCAAACCCGATGGTCACCCGCGGCCTCATGGCCTGGCCCTCCTCGAGAGAAGCGACCAAAACGCGCGTAAAGCCCAGTTCGTCGAACAAGGACGGTCTTAATTTTTGGTAAATTTCATTTTCATTCAGGGCCTGGCTGATCTGGCGCGAGGTGCGCTGCAGGGCGTTTAAGCCGTTGAGACGTTTGTCGAGTTCTTCGCGGGCCTTGTTGAGTTCCAGGTCGGTGCGGACGATGAGTTTGGCCTGCTCGTCGAGTTCATTGAAAGAGCGCATCAGTTTATTATGCGCGCTTTTCATCTGCCGGATGGTTTCGTCCTTGGCCGTCATCTGTGCCAGCAGATATCCGGCGCCGGCCAGGATCACGATGAGCACGGTGACTAAAAGGAGGAGCGTTTGCGGCAGGGTGAGCGTGATATTCGCCATAGGTCAGCCGATGGCAACGATCAGAATGGTTTCGTTGTGCATGTGCGTGTTTTTGACGTTATCCAGGGACCCGAACGGGGAAATTTCTCCGAAGGCGTACATGCCGACCAGAGGGGTCGTGTATCCCAGGACGTCTTTGACCGCCTGTATTTCCAGCCAAGAGCGCCGGCCGAGGATCCTGTGCCTGGCCAGGGACTCGATGACCAGGACGAATTTGGGCTGTTTGCCGGCCAGGCCGTCCTTGGCTTCCTGGGCCGCATCGATGGCGCTTTGCACGCAGGAATCGCGGTTGCCGATCATCAAATGCACTTCCGCACCCTCGGGGACCTCTCCCTGACATACGATACTCCCGTCGTCCAATATGTCAACGGCATTCTTGAGCAAGTATTGGCGTTCGTCCTCCAGATAGATGCCCAGAGGGTAAAGCAGGACATGCGAGGCAAAGACATTTTTTTTGAGGTCCCGCGCTTCATTCCCTAAAAATTCTTCGTAGAGGAGCGCCGCCGGCTTGTCATCAATGGCGCGCAGGATATGGCCTTCGGCTTTGGTGATGAAACGCGGTTTGCCCAAAGGCTTGAACCCGTGCCGGCTGCCCACGGCCACGTGCGCGCCGCCGATCAAAAGACCCACGGCCGCGTTGGCGAGCCGCTGTTTCTGGTAGAACGAACACATGTTTTTGAATTTGAAATCGTCGCTGCTGACCGCCCCGAGCAAAGGGAAACCAGACCCCAGGACTTCCTGCAGGCCGTGCACCAGCAGGGAATTGTTCTGGGATATCCCGTCGGTGAAGATGATGCCTGCCTGGCGGCCGGCGGATTTAAGGTCGCCGGTGAGTTTGCGCCCCAGTTCAAACCCGGCCTGGCGCAGGTCGGCGGAAGGCAGCGTGTTGACCGCGGCCAGGCCGAAAGAGATCTCGTCGGAATTGACGGCCAAAAGGACGAGCCCGTTCTTTAAAATACCGTCGGGGGCGATGATCGCGCCGGCGCTGGCGCCGGCGATCCGTTTGGGCCGCAAAATGGTATGGATGACGGCCAAGACCTCATCGCGGGCGCAGTTTTCGCCGGTAAAAAGGAGAATCAGGTCCGTCCGCGCGCCATTGAGGCTGTTCTTGACCTGGAGGCAGGCCTGGTAGGTGGCTTCCTGCGGGTCCGCGGCCTGGCCAGTGCCGATGGCGATGTGCGTGGGCATAGATTACATTCTATAGACGGGGACAGCGGGGGTCAATATTTTGTTGACGTTAAATGGACGTGTGTTATATTTTATATCCCTTTTCACAAAATTTTGGCCCCATCGTCTAGACAAATGCCGAAGGCATTTGATCCTGAGGAGCGAAGCGACGAAGGACCTGAATATCATGACCCATCAGCCTTGGCATATATACATCATCAAATGTCGGGATGATAAATTGTATGTAGGGATCGCCAAAGATATCCACGAGCGGATTAGGCTGCATAATCGTGGTTTAGCGTGTCGATTTACGAAGTATAGAAACCCGGTCGAGCTGTTATATCAAGAACCACATGAGACGAAAAGTTCAGCCAGGATTCGGGAAATAGAATTAAAAGGATTCAGCAAAGCAAAGAAATTGTCCGTGATCATGAAAGGTTCCTCGGGCTAAAGCCCTCGGAATCAAAATTTTGTTTCACAAAATTTTGGCCCCATCGTCTAGCCTGGTCAGGACGTCTGCTTCTCAGGCAGAAAACACCGGTTCAAATCCGGTTGGGGCTATCGCCGTCATCTACGATTAAATAAATTATGGAGGTTTTGGGAAGCTTAAAAGGAGATATTATGCAAAATAAAAAATCCAAAAAGATTTTTATTCTTGTAGGTGTAATGTCTTTTTGTTTACTTGGAGAGGTTAGTGCACAACAGGATTTATTGGATACTCTTTCAAATAAGAAAATTTTATCTGTAAAATTTCCTTTAAAGAACGGACATGAATTATATTATGAATATAATTCTAATATGAACCAAGCTGCTCTTTTTGAAAATTCGGGTATAAAATTTCGACAAATCAAAACCGCCGAAGAATTAGCAGCGTTGGTAGATTCAATAAATACTAAGGAAGAAGCGTTGGCTTATGTCAAATTTTTTAGTAGCCTGTTGGCAAGGTTTTCACTAAGAAATGACCCTTGTTGTCATGGCGTTGAACCTACTCATATTACTGATTCATTAGCTTCATTGCTAAACTCAACAAGTATTGAAGAAAATAGCGGGCAGTTTGTTATAGAAAGAGATTTGTTATTATATCCAGAAGGCGATAAAAAGGCGAGGTTGGTTAGATCAAAGGAGGTTGTATCAAAAGCGGGGACGTATACATTTACGATTAAGCAAATATTGAGTGAAGGTGATCAAGTGAATCAACACCTGCCGTATTATGATTAGTTTGGTCTTTAAGGCTATTTTGTGTAAGGGGAGTATTTATTCTTGTCGGCCCCTCTCCCACCTCTGCTGACATAGGCGCTAAGTCCTTTAATTTGAATATATTCTTGATCTCTGCTAATATTTGGTTCAAAGCAAATCCCGTTGGGCGCTAATTTAAGATTAATTAGCGCCTGTCACGATCAATAAAAAGCCGCCCATGTCCGTTAAACTTCAGTTCAACAAAGAATCCGCCATTGCTGTCCTTGCCATCGCCGGCATCGTGTTTTACGTGCCGGCGTATTTTGTGTTCCATCGGCCAATGGTCGGCCAGGCCGTGTTGGTGGCGGTCCTCGTGCTGGGCGGCATTCCCTTGGTGTGGGACTTGGCGATCAAATTGTTCAAACGGGAATTCGGGTCAGACCTTTTGGCGGGGATATCCATTGTCACCGCCGTGGCGCTGCATCAATATCTGGCCGGCGTGCTGGTGGTGCTGATGCTTTCCAGCGGGGAAGCCATGGAGCATTTTGTCCTGCGCCGCGCCGCTTTGGTTTTGGAAGCATTGGCCAAACGCACGCCCAACCGGGCCCACCGCAAAGAGGGCGGACAGGTCAGGGACATCGCGGCACAGGATATCCGCGTGGGCGACGAATGCGTGGTGTTTCCCCACGAGATATGCCCGGCCGACGGCATTGTGCTGGAAGGCCGCGGGTCCATGGACGAGTCGTATTTGACCGGAGAGCCGTTTTTGATGTCCAAAACGCTAGGCATGGCCGTCATTTCCGGCGCTGTCAACGGCGAACAGGCCTTGACCATCCGCGCGACGCGCCGCGCCGAGGATTCCCGTTACGCCAAGATCATGCAGGTCATGAACGCCAGCCAGCAGTCCCGTCCCCGGTTAAGGCGTTTGGGTGACCGGTTGGGCGCCTGGTATACGCCGCTGGCCATGGCCATTGCGCTGGCCGCCTGGATGATGAGCGGCGATGCCAACAGGTTTTTAGCGGTCTTAGTCATTGCGACACCCTGCCCTTTGCTCATCGCCATTCCGGTGGCCATCGTCGGGGCCATTTCTTTGAGCGCCCAGAGGGGGATCATCATCAAAGACCCCGCCATCCTCGAGCAAATTGAAGAATGCCGCACCATTATTTTGGACAAGACCGGCACGCTGACCTACGGCCGTCCGCAGGTGACACAGGTGCATTGTTTTAACGGGTTTGACCGCGCGCGCAGTCTGCAGTATGCCGCGAGCCTTGAGCGGTATTCCAAACACCCGCTGGCCGGGGCGATCCTGGAGGCGGGCCGAAAAGAAAAATTGGGACTTCTGGAGGCCGAGCAGATCAGCGAACGGGCCGGCGATGGTCTGCGCGGAATGGTGGGCGGGCACGCGGTGCATATCACCGGACGGGGGGCGTGGACCAAGGCGTGCCCCCGGGACGCTTTGCTCATGCCGGCATTGACCTCCGGCCTCGAATGCGTTGTGTCCATCGACGGAACATTGGCAGCCCTGATGCGTTTTCACGACAAACCCCGCCTCGAGGGGCGTTCGTTCGTCGGCCATTTGTATCCCCGGCACCGGTTTGAAGAGGTGCTCATCGTTTCCGGTGACCGTGAAGAAGAAGTGCGTTATCTGGCCGACCAGATGGGGATCAGGCAGGTGTATGCCGGCCAAAGTCCGGAACAAAAGGTGGCCATCGTGCGCGAGCGCACGCAAAGGTCCAAGACCGTGTTTTTGGGCGACGGCATCAACGACGCTCCCGCGCTTTTGGCTGCCACGGTGGGCATCGCCTTCGGCCAGAACAGCGACATCACCACCGAGGCCGCGGGCGCGGTCATCATGGAAAGTTCTTTGAAAAAAGTGGATGAACTGTTCCACATCGCCCGGTATATGCGCGCCATCGCCCTGCAAAGCGCGGTGGGAGGCATGCTCTTGTCCATCGTCGGCATGGGCTTTGCCGCCGCGGGGTTCCTGGCGCCGGTGGCCGGGGCCATCGGACAGGAGATCATTGACCTGTTGGCGGTCGTCAACGCGCTTAGGGTGGCGTTCACGGGTAAAAAATTGAGCGATTTCTGACATGCCTTCCATTGTCCAACTGCGCGCGGCGCTCCAACGCCGCGCTTCACCTGCCAAGGCAAAGACCTTTGCCGCATTTTTCAAGACCGGACCCGGCCAATATGCCCAGGGCGACCAATTTTTGGGCATCCCTGTCCCGGTCCAGCGCGTCCTTGCCGGACCATTCTTAGCCCTGCCCCTCAAAGACATCGCTGTTTTGCTGCAAAGCCCCGTTCACGAGGAACGGCTGACCGCGCTCATTATTCTCGTCGGGAAATTTGAAAGAGCGCAGGGCGCTGCCCGCCAACGCATCGTCCGTTTTTACCTGAAAAATCTTAAGCGCGTTAATAACTGGGACCTGGTGGACCTGACCGCTCCCCGGATCCTCGGCGCGTATCTTTATGAACAGCAACAGGGGATCGATGTTTTGACGCGCCTGGCGCGTTCTAAAAATTTGTGGGAGCGCCGGGCGGCCATGGTGTCCACGTTTTATTTTATCCGCCGCAAAAGCGCGCGGGAGGCGTTCGTTGTCGCCAAGGTCCTTTTTAACGACAAGCATGATCTCATGCACAAGGCCGTGGGGTGGATGCTGCGCGAGACAGGCGAACGCGTTTCCCGCGACGTTCTGGAAAAATTCCTGCGCCGCCATTACAAGAACATGCCGCGCACCGCGCTGCGCTATGCCATTGAACATTTTTCCCGGACCCGGCAGCAGGCCTATTTGCTCGGGGAAGTCTGACATTAATACTGGTATCGGGATTGGATTTGAATATAATAGGGGGGCATGAAGCCGTTTTACATTTCCCTTAAGCCGTTTTTGGACCATCAGGCCTTGCCTCGTCCCGTCCATTGGGCCAAAATTTTCGGCAATGACCGGCCTGTGGAAGTGGAAATAGGTTTCGGCAACGGGGAATATCTGGCGCGCTTAAGCACCCAGAACCCGCAGGTCAATTATGTCGGTTTTGAGGAATATTGCGAACGCATTCAGCGCACATTAAGGAAGATCGGCCGTGCCGGCGCTGCCAATGCGCGCGTTCTGCGCCTGGATGTGCGTCCCGGGTTTGATTTTCTTTTTGCTCCCAAGACCGTCCGGTTCATCCATTGCCTTTTTCCCCCGCCGTGGCCGAAAAAATCCGGCGTCAAGCACCGGTTGTTTGACACAGCGTTCCTGCGCCTGGCCAATAATCGCCTGCGCGACAAGGGGATCTTAAAGATCGTCACCGACCATCGTCCGTACGCCGGGTGGATAACGGACAATGTGCCCGGCACCGGGTTTGACCTTTGCCTGGAAAAAGCCCCGGCGCGTTATGACACCAAGTTCGAACGCAAATGGGCCCAGGGCGGACAAAAGGAATTTTATGAACTTACGCTGGCTAAAAAAGAACATGTCGAAGTCGCGCGCAAGGAGGACATTGCCGTGCAGCATTATGTGATGGAGCGTTTTGACCCCGAGCGTTTTTCCATGCCCGATCACTCGGCCGACGGCATCGCGGTGGTGTGCAAAGATTTTTTGTACGACCCCAAACGCAAAACAGCCATGGTCCATGTCCTGGTCAATGAAGAGCATTTATTGCAGAACATCCGCATCGTCATCGTCGAGGGCAGGGGCGGGTGGCATGTGAATTTGGCGCAGGGCTCTTTGCTGATGCCCACGGCCGGCGTTGCCAAAGCCCTGGAATGCGTGCATCAGGCCGCGCTGGCCAGCGCTGATCAGAAAGGCTGACGTTGCGTTTATTTTGTCGTCGGGTATTACTGTTGGTGCTGGTCATGGCCCTGGCCTGTCCCTTTGAGGCTTGGGCCCGCGGCATCACCGCCGCATCCGCACTTTTGTGGGACGCGACCGACGGCCATACTTATTACGCCAAAGATCCCGACCGCCGGATATTCCCGGCGAGCACCGCCAAGATCATGACCGTGCTTCTGGTCCTGGAAAAATTGCCGCTCGACAGTTATGTCACCGTGTCCGAGCGGGCCACCCAGGTCCAGCCGACCAAACTCAACCTTAAGGCCGGCGAACGCTACCGGGCGCGTGATCTGCTCTATGGGATGGTCTTGAAATCCGCCAATGACGCCAGCATTGCCCTGGCCGAGGCCGCGGCCGGTTCCGAAGCAAAATTCGTCGAGATGATGAACCAGCGGGCCTGGAAGATCGGCGCCCGGCATACCCATTTCACCAATTCCCACGGTTTGCCTTCCAGCACCAGACAATATTCGACCGCCCATGACATGGCTCTTATTTTTAAGGAAGTCCTTAAAAATAATTTTTTCAGCAAGGCCATCACGTTTAAATACCGCATCATTTATTCCAAGGTCGGGCGCAGGCACTTTCTCAAGTCCCATAACAAGTCGTTATTTTTAAACTGGAAAAGGAACGTCTATGGTAAGACCGGTTACACCCGGCAGGCCAGGTCCTGTTTTGTGGGATATTTTAACAAAGGCGGCCATACCTGCATCATCGCGGTGTTCGGTTGCCGCAAACGCTGGGAAGACATCAAGTTCATTATTGAGCATTACGGCAGGACTGACCTGTAGCCTGTGCTTGTGGCAGGGCCGGTTTTGAGGTAAGATGGTTTTTATCAATGGAGGGATTGTTTATGAAAAATAATGTCATCATCGTTTTGCTGGTCGTTTTGACTGGTGTTTTGTTTGGAGCCGGGTTATTGTCCAGTGTCGGCAATGCCGTGCAGGCGGCGCTGATGCCGTTGGCTGGTAAGACCGATGCGGTCGCGGCCAAACAGAATGACATCGGCCGCAAGCTCGATGTCCTCAACGCCCGTTTGGCGGCTTTGGAAAGGCGTCCGTCTTACAACTCGCCCGCTGGCGCAGGAGGGCAACAACCGCCGTCCGAGGATCTCAATAAGGTTTATATGATTCCCGTCGGCAATTCGCCTGTGGTGGGCAAAAAGAACGCTGTGGTGACCATCGTGGAGTTTGCTGACCTGCAATGCCCATTCTGCGCCCGGTTCCATCCTCCGGTCAAGGAAACCCTGAAGGTCTATCCGGACCAAGTGAACCTGGTCATTAAGAATTTCCCTTTGAGTTTTCATCCCAACGCGCGTCCAGCCGCGAAAGTGGCTTTGGCCGCCAATGAGCAGGGCAAGTATATCGAGATGGTGGAATTGCTTTTGGCCAACAGTGCCAACGTCAGTGAAGACAAGTTGAAAGAGTACGTCAAACAATTGGGGCTCAATGAACAAAAGTTGATGGACGACCTTAAAAATAAGGATGCCCAATACGAGGCCCAGATCAAGGCGGACATGGACTTGGGAGCGCAGGTGGATGTGCGCGGCACACCGACTTTTTATATGAACGGTCAAAAGACCATGGCGCGCGACTTCAACGGTTTTAAGGCCCGGATCGACGCCATTCTGGCCGGCAAATAATTTTTGGTTGCAAAAAAACGATTTTGGTGTATATTAAAAAATTTATTGTGTCACAAATTTTGGAGGGTACATGGGCGGACGTGTCGGCGGTATTACGAGCAAATATTATTGGGAAACCCGCGGGGTCAAGGTGTCGGGCGGCCAGAAGGTCACCTCCGGCACTATTTTGACACGTCAGGGGGACCGGTGGAAGCCGGGGCTTAACGTCATCGGCCGCGCTTCCCTGACAGCGGCCTGTGACGGGGAAGTCTACTTTACCCGCAGGAAGAACAGCTACAAGGCCGTCATCACGCTCATCAACATCAAACCAGCGTAACTATGTGCGGAATCATTGGCTATGTCGGCACCAAGGACGCGTTGCCCGTTTTGGTTGATGGGCTTAAAAAGCTCGAATACCGCGGGTATGATTCCAGCGGTGTCGGCCTGTTATGCCACGACCTGCCTGCCGGCAGGCAGGTGCTTTTGGTCATCCGCAAATCCAAAGGCAAGATCCGCAATTTAGAGGAACTCATCCGCACCCGTCCCATGCCGTATGCGCGGGTGGGGATCTCCCATACCCGCTGGGCCACCCACGGTTTGCCCAGCGACCGCAACGCGCATCCGCATACCGACGGTAAAAACCGCATCGCCGTCGTGCACAACGGCATCATCGAGAATTACCTCACCCTTAAAGAGTCCCTGAAAAAACAGGGCTGCAAATTCGTTTCCGAGACCGATACCGAGGTCATCGCGCATCTGATCGCCTCTGTTTATAAGGGGGATCTGGCCGTGGCCGTGCAAAAGGCCGTGCGCCGTCTCAAAGGCGCGTTCGCCTTAGGGATCATCAGTTCTGACCATCCGGACATGCTCGTTGCCGCGCGCGTGGGCTCGCCTTTGATCGTCGGGGTGGGCGACAAAGAGAATTTCATTGCCTCCGACGTGCCCGCCATCCTGGAGCGCACCCGCCGCGTGATTTACCTCAAAGACGGACAAATGGCGGTCCTGACCAAAGACAAAGTTGAGGTGATGACTTTCGACGGCAAAAAAGTACCGGCGAAAATTGACACCGTATCTTTTTCCGCCGGCTCTGCCCAGAAGGACGGGTACGCGTATTTTATGCTCAAGGAGATCCACGAGCAACCCGCGGTTTTGGCGGCCATGCTTGTGGCACGCCTGCCTGCCGGCAGGCATGGCGTCAAAGGCGTGGGTTTGGACCTGGAAGGGCTGACCATTTCCGACGCTGCATTGGCGCGGCTGCGCAAGGTGATGGTCGTGGCCTGCGGCACGGCGTATCACGCGGGGTTGGTGGGCAAATACGCCATGGAACATTGGGCCCGTTTGCCTGTCGAGGTAGATACGTCCAGTGAATTCCGTTACCGCGACCCCATCGTGGACCAACATACTTTGGTCATCGCGGTCAGCCAATCGGGCGAGACAGCCGATACTTTGGCCGCCGTGCGCGAGGCCAAAGCCAAAGGGGCCAGGGTCATTGCCGTGTGCAATGTCATCGGCTCGTCGCTGGCACGTGAATCCGACGGGGTGCTTTACACCCATGCCGGCCCCGAGATCGGCGTTGCCTCTACCAAGGCCTACACCGCCCAATTGATGATGCTGTATCTGCTGGCCTTGAAAATGGCGTCGGTTCGCCGAGCGCTGGCCCCCAAGGACATTCAACGGCTGCTGCGGGAAATGTCCCGCGTGCCTGCTTTATGCCGCGGGATTTTAAAGCAGAAAGCATTGGTGCGCAAGGTGGCTGAGGCCAATTCGCATTTCGGCTGTTTCCTTTATCTGGGGCGCAACGTCAATTATCCCTCGGCCCTGGAAGGGGCGCTCAAGCTCAAGGAAATTTCTTATATCCCCGCCGAGGGGTACGCGGCCGGCGAAATGAAACACGGTCCCATCGCGCTCATCGACGA
>Ga0209515_10005230_pt1 | contig 16964 bp, 16 predicted proteins | sample Subgroupgradi54m_FD_187454 | JGI IMG/M metagenome (GOLD analysis project Ga0209515, IMG submission 187454) | Subsurface groundwater microbial communities from S. Glens Falls, New York, USA - GMW60B uncontaminated upgradient, 5.4 m (SPAdes)... ...
GGTGGAGATCGGGCACCGGGTCATCGTCCATTCCGGGACCGTGATCGGCTCGGACGGGTTCGGTTTCGCCACGGTCCAGGGGATCCATCACAAGATCCCGCAGACCGGCACCGTGGTCATCGAGGATGATGTGGAAATCGGCGCCAACGTCACCATCGACCGGGCCCGTTTCGGAAAAACGGTGATCGGCAAGGGGACGAAGGTGGATAACCTGGTTCAGATCGCGCACAACGTGGTGATCGGCCCCAACTGCCTCCTGGTGGCCCAGGCCGGGATCTCCGGATCCACGACGCTCGGAAAGAACGTGGTCCTGGCGGGACAGGCCGGCGTGGTCGGGCACATCACCATCGGGGATAACGTGATGGTGGGCGCCCAATCCGGTGTCTCCAAGTCGGTGCCGGCCAACGCGCACATCTGGGGATATCCCGCGAAGCCCTTGTCCAGGGCGAAACGGGTGAACGCCGCCTTCCAGAGGCTCCCGGAGCTGTACCGGAAAGTCGAGGAGCTGCAGAAGAGCTTGGAGCGATTGGAAAAAAGGTCTCATGCCTGAGACCGATGCGGAGTTAATCGCAGAGGAACAACAGCGGGCGGGCCGGCAGCAGACCATCCGCAAGCCGGCCCGGGTGGAGGGAGTGGGCCTCCACACCGGAAAGACGGTCCGGGTGGAGTTCAAACCGGCTCCGCCGGACACCGGAATCAACTTCCTTCGTACCGATCTCGCCGGTTCCACGCCGGTCTCGGCTTCGGTCTCCAGTATCCTGGACGTGGGGCGGCGCCCGCGCAGGACTTCCGTGGGCAATGGCGCTGTTGAGGTGCACACCATCGAGCACCTGATGGCCGGCTGTTTCGGTTCCGGCATCGACAACCTGCTGGTGGAGATCAGCGGGGAAGAGGTGCCCGGCATGGACGGCTCAGCCTATCCCTTTGTCGAGGTCTTCCGCCGCGTGGGGATCCAGGAGCAGGGGGCCCCGCGCCGGCCCATCCCGATCCGCGAGGCGGTCTGGGTGGAAGAGGGATCGGCCGCGCTGGCGGTCTTCCCTGCGGACGATTTCCGGGTTTCCTATACATTGAGTTATCCCGTCCCGGGTTTGACCGCCCAATTTTTCGCCGCCGACCTGAGGCCCGGAGTGTTCGAGAAAGAGTTGGCCTCTTCTCGGACTTTCTGCATGGCCCAGGAGGTGGAGGTTCTCCGTAAGGTGGGGCTTGGCAAGGGGGCCAATTACGAGAATACCGTGGTGGTGGAGCCGACCGGCCGGGTGGTGAACAACCACCTGCGCTATCCGGACGAATTCGTGCGGCACAAGGTTCTGGACCTGATCGGGGACCTGTACCTGCTCGGCGGGCCGATCCAGGGCCACGTGCTGGCGATCCGTTCCGGTCACGCGCTCAACCTGCGCCTCGTCCAGCGATTGCGGCAGGTGATCGAGCGGGGGAAAGAGAGCGGGATCCAAGCGCAGCATATAGAGCCGGAAGCGAAATCTCTCGACATCCACGCGATCCAGAGGATTCTCCCCCATCGCTACCCGTTCCTGCTGGTGGACCGGGTCACGGATCTGGTGCCGGACAAGCGAGCGATGGGGATCAAGAACGTCAGCATCAATGAGCCGTTCTTCCAGGGCCATTTTCCGAAGCGGCCGGTGATGCCGGGGGTTCTGATCATTGAGGCGCTGGCGCAGCTCTCCGGGCTGCTGCTGCTGAACAAGCCGGAGAACCTGGGCAAATACGCCTACTTTGTCGCGATGGACAACGTGAAGTTCCGACGGACGGTGCTGCCGGGAGACACCCTCGTCCTGGAGGCGGAGGTCTTGAGGCTGCGCCAGAAGACGGGACAGATGCGGACCCGCGCCACTATAGACGGCAAAGTGGCCGCGGAAGCGGACCTCATGTTCGCCCTTTTAGACGGAGACGAGAAGCTGTAAGGGAGCCGGCGCCAGCCGGCTTTTGTTCTTATGCCTACACTCGGATTGATCGCTGGAAATCGCTCCTTCCCGATCCATGTGGCCCGTTCGGCGAAAGCCCAGGGTTACAAGGTGATCGCGGTCGGCCTGAAAGAGGAGACGGACCCTGCCTTGGAGGCGGAAGTGGATAGGATGCTCTGGGTCTCCTTCTCCGAAATCGGAAAGGTCCCGGAAATGCTCAAGCAGGAAGGGGTGCGGGATCTGCTGCTGGCCGGGCAGATTGGGCCCAAGCGTCTCCTTGAGCCGGAAGGGCAGATGGACGGCGTGGTCCAGCAATTGATGAAACTGATGCCGGACCGTTCCGGCACCTCAGCGATGAAGATGGCGGTCCATTACTTGCAAGGACAGGGATTTCATGTCTTGCACTCCGCGGCGTTCCTGAAAGCCTGGATTCCGGATGCGGGCGTGCTGACGCGCCGCCCTCCAACGCCGGAGGAGCGCGCGGACCTCGAAGTCGGATTGAAACTGGCCCGGCAGATGGCTGGGTGGCGGATCGGGCAAGCAGTGATTGTCCGGCACAAGGCGGTTGTGGCGGTCGAGGCTTTGGAGGGGACCGATGCCGCGATCCGGCGGGGCGGCCAGCTTGCCGGACCCGGCTGCGTCGTGGCCAAGGCCTGCGAGCCGGAGCATGACATGCGTTTCGACATTCCGGTGGTGGGGCTGGAGACCGTTAAGGCGATGAGGGAAGCCGGCGCTTCTTGTCTCGGCGTGGAGGCTGGCCGGGTGCTGCTGTTCAACCGGCCGGAGTTGATCGCCGAGGCGGATGCCTCCGGCCTGACGGTCATTGCATTATGAAAAAAAAACTTCGGATCGCCTTGGCACAGATCAACGTCACGGTGGGGGCTCTCGAAGAGAACAGCCGCAAGATCATCTCTGTTTTCGGACAAGCCCGGAAACTCTCGGCGGATCTGGTCCTCTTCCCGGAGCTGGCCCTGACCGGCTACCCGCCGGAGGATCTCCTTTTCAAGAGCTGTTTTATCCGAGACAATCAATCGGCCCTGCGCCGCGTGGCGGCTGCCTCGCGCGGGATCACCGCGATTGTCGGTTTCGTGGACCGGGACGGCCGCGGCCGGCTGTACAATGCCGCGGCGGTTTTAAACGGCGGAAAGGTGATCGCCCGGTATCGCAAGATGATGCTTCCCAACTACGGTGTTTTCGACGAGAAACGGTACTTCACTCCCGGTGAACATCCGTTGGTGTTGAAGCTCGGCAAGGAGAGGGTTCCGGTCGGGATCTCCATCTGTGAGGACCTCTGGGTGGAGAGCGGCTCTTGGTTGGCCGAGGCGAAGGCAGGGGCATCCGTTCTGGTCAACATCTCCGCTTCTCCCTACCACGCGGGGAAGCTGCATCTGCGGGAGCGGCTTGTGAGCCGGCGCGCTTTGGAATGCAGGAGCTGGGTCTGCTATCTGAATCTGGTGGGCGGGCAGGATGAGCTGGTGTTTGACGGGGGCAGCCTCGTGGCCGATCCGGCCGGCAGGATCCGGTTTCGGGCCCCCCAGTTTAAGGAAGGTTTGTATTTGACGGAGATTCCGTTGGAGTCGAAGGGCAGGGCCGGTCCTCTTCCGCGTTCGCTGCCCGCGGATGAGGAGATCTTTCAGGCGCTGGTTCTTGGACTGCGCGACTACGTGAGAAAGAACGGGTTCTCCCGCGTCGTCATTGGAATGAGCGGCGGGATTGACTCGGCTCTCACGGCCTGCGTCGCCGTGGCGGCGCTGGGACGCAAGTCGGTGACGGCGGTTTCCATGCCCTCCCGTTTCTCTTCGCGGGGCACGCGCCGGGATGCTCGCCGGGTTTCCGAAGCGTTGGGGATCCGGTTCTTGGAAATTCCGATCGAACGGATGCTGGAGGCGGTGCTGGGGACCTTGAGGGCCGGGTTGGGTCGGGCGCCGGAGGGAGTGACCACCGAGAACCTGCAGGCCCGGATCCGCGGGACGCTGCTGATGGCCTTGTCGAACTGGTTCGGCTGGCTGGTGCTGGCCACGGGAAACAAATCGGAAATTTCCACAGGATACTGCACGCTCTACGGAGACATGGTGGGGGGCTTTGCCGTCATCAAGGATGTTCCGAAGAGCTGGGTCTATCGTTTATGCCGGACCGCTAACCGGTTTTTTAAAAAGAAGGTGATCCCTTCCTCTATATTCACCCGTCCGCCAACCGCGGAGCTCAAGCCCAACCAGAAAGACCAGGACACGCTGCCGCCCTACGACCGGCTGGACCGGATTGTGAAAGCGTACGTGGAGGAACACCAACCGGCAGATCAGATCCGCCGCCGGATTCCCTCGGTGAAGGCCGATGTGGCGAGGGTGATCCGGATGATTGACAGCAACGAGTACAAAAGACGGCAGGCCGCGCCCGGGATCAAGATCACCCCGTTGGCGTTCGGCAGGGACCGCCGGATGCCGATCACCAACCGATACCGGGAGGGGTGATGGAGACGCTGCTGCTGATCGGTTCGGACAGCCCGGAGATCCGTCGGTTGAAAAGCGCGTTGCTTAAGCAGGGTTTTCAAGTGAAGTTTGTTTTGGCGGAGGAGATGGAGCGGCTCCACGAGAAGGGTCGCTTCGCGCTGGGATTGCTGGAGGCCGCCAAATCGGAACGGTTGCAGGAGATCATTCAGAAGGTGCGCCAAAATTCCGCCTGCAAGGAACTCCCGCTGATCGCCCTGATCGGGGATCATCAGCTCCGCGAGCTGGGGGCCATCACCGGGCTGGAGGATTTCCTGATCCTGCCGGCTGAGCCTGAGGCGATCGAGGCCCGCGTCCGGTTCGTGCTGGGGCGGCTCAACCACTTGGTTCCGGGCACGGGCAAACGGTTCGGGGCGCTGGAGATCCACGTGGACCGGTACGAGGTGCTCCTGAACAAGGAGCCGCTGGAGCTGACCTACAAGGAGTTCGAGCTTCTGAAGTTCCTCGCCACTCATCCGGAGCGGGTTTTCAGCCGCGATCAGCTCTTGAACCAGGTCTGGGGCTACAACTTTATCGGCGGCACCCGCACCGTGGATGTTCACGTCCGGCGCCTGCGGGCGAAGCTCGGCCCCAAGTACGCCACTCTCATCGACACGGTCCGAAACGTCGGCTACAAGTTCCTCGAAGAGCTGTAACAAGGATTTAACGTAAAGGTTATCTTCCGGTAACCTCCCTCCGTAGAATGATCCATAGTTTTACACGGCACACTTTTGATCGTCGATCTGTCAAAGTAAAATCAAAGGAGAAAACTCCCCGATGCTTCAATCGCCTCACCGAGTGTTTCGCATCTTTCTGTTCGGCGCTTTTTTGGTGGTGTCACTCCCGCAAGCCGGCCACGCGGCGGAGGTGAATGGAATCTGGACCGAGTCTTCCACCAAGGATGCCGGGGAATGGACCGGCCTGAAGTGGCTGAAGAAGATCAAGGTCCGCGGCTGGTTCGAAAGCGCTTTCGTTCACAACTTCAATGATTCTCATCGGGCGACGGTCAACGCCAACCAGGGCTCCTCCGTTGTCAAGGCGGGGAACACGACGATTGAAGGGCGCGCCTTTGACATCCACAACGACGCTCCCCGGATCGGCCTCGTGGAGCTGGAGATGGAGAAGGTTCCGACCCTTGGGGAATGGGACGGCACCGGCTTCAAGCTGGATCTGAACTGGGGTGATGACCCGAAGATCATTTACGACACCATTCAGGGGGCCATCGGCAAGAGCGTCAACACTGCGGACCGATGGATCCAGCATGCGACCGTCGGCTGGGTGGCGCCCGTTGGAAAGGGGCTCCGCTTGGACGCCGGGAAGTTCGTCACGCACATCGGCGGAGAGACCATCGAGGGGCTCAAGAACAACAACCTCTCCCACGGGTTCCTCTACAGCTACGCCATCCCCTTCCAGGACACCGGTGTCCGAGTGGATTATCCCTGGAGCGACAAGTTCATCACCGATTTCTATGTGCTCCGCGGCTGGAACATGACCACGCGGGATAACAACGGGGGAGCGACGGTCGGCCCCGCTTTCAGCTGGCTGCCGAACGCCTGGTTCAACTTCTATCTCAACTACCTGGTGGGCCCGGAACAGCGGAGCAACACCTCAAACCTGCGGCACCTGGTGGATTGGCAGGCGTTTTTCAACACGCCGGTGCCGAAGCTGAACCTTCTGCTGTTCGGGGATATTGCTTACGAGAAGAATGCGATCAACAGCAACACCAAAAATGCCGCCTGGAACGGGGTCGGCGGAGTGGTGCGGTATCAGTTGACCGACCATCTCGAGCCGGCTCTCCGGCTGGAGTACATGAACGACCGGAACGGTTTCGCTACCGGGGTGGCCCAGAGACTTTACGGTGTCGCCCTTACTCTGAACATTAAGATCCCTCTCAAGAAGGGGTTCAGCCTGCTGATCCGGCCGGAGTACCGATTCGATAAGACCTCGGAGAATTTCTACACCCGGAAGAGCAGCTTTCGGTCGAAGACCACCCAGCACACGGTTGGCGTGGGAACGTACCTGTATTTCTAAAGGAGGAGAAAATCTTATGGCTGTTGGGACAACGAAGGAATCCGGTTGGGCTCTGTTTTGGTTCTTGTTGGGGTTCACCGTTCTGGGCACGGCGGCGGCGGGCGGGGGGATCGTGAGTCTCGTTGCCGGCATCGCTCTGATCGGCATATCGTTCGCGCAGTTCAAAGCGGTTAGAGCTACGGAGGAATCATGAGACTCATCGGCGTAGCGGTGATTGTGGGTGGCTGGCTTATCACGATGGGTGGTTTGGTGATGACCTCCTCCAATTTGAGCCGGGCGATTTTCGCGTCCGTCGGGATCGGGGTATCCATCTTTGGGATTCTGGGCGTGCTCAACAGCTACTACCTGGCGCGCGCCGTCTGGAAAAAGTAAAAGGGAGAATGAGCGTCATGACATCACTCAAGTGGAACGCGCGCTTCCTCCTGGTCATTCTCGGAGTGAGCGCTGTGTTGGGTTTTGCGGCTTCCGTGAAAGCGGAGGATTTAAGCGGCATCAAGGGTCCAGACACCGCGGTGATCGCCGCCAGCGGGGATCCCGGAGCGGAAATGACCGGGACCGTGAGCGACGTGACGGTCTCCGACAGCAAGAAAGGCCTCACGCTGGCCGATTTGGCCAACCAGGCCGGCCAGAACAAGATCGCGATCAACTTTGTCTGGACGCTGGTCACCGGCTTCTTGGTCATGTTCATGCAGGCCGGTTTTGCCCTCGTGGAGACCGGTTTGATCAGGGCGAAGAACGCGAACCATACCATGATGATGAACTTCATGGTGTACGGGCTGGGCCTCTTCGCCTATTACGTCTGCGGTTTCGCGATCCAGATGGGGGGGTGCGCGCCGATTGCGAACCTGGGAGGCGTTTATCCCTTAAACGGGGAATACGCCATCCAGGCGTTTGGGAAGTCCTGGGCCCTCTTTGGCACCAAGGGCTTTTTTCTGCACGGTGCGACCTATGATGTTGGCGTCATGGTTCTTTTCCTGTTCCAGATGGTCTTCATGGATACGGCGACGACCATCGTGACCGGTTCTTGCGCCGAGCGTTGGAAGTATTCCGCTTTCTGCGTTTCCACCATTGGTTTAGGAGCGCTGGTCTATCCGCTGTTCGGCAACTGGGCCTGGGGTGGGGGCTGGCTTTCGCAGTTGGGAGCGAATTTCGGGCTTGGACATGGGTACTGCGATTTCGCCGGTTCCGGCGTCGTCCACGCCGTTGGCGGTATCACTGGGCTTGCGGTGGCCATGCAGCTTGGGCCGCGCATCGGGAAATTCAACCGGGATGGAAGCCCCAACGTGATCCCCGGCCATGACATTGTCTTGGTACTGACCGGATGCTTTATCCTGGCGTTCGGTTGGTTCGGTTTCAACCCCGGCAGTACGCTGGGCGCCTCCGGTAACGGTTGTCTGCGCATCGGTAGTATCGCGGTGAATACGATGCTGGCCGGCTGTACCGGCTCCTTCGCGGCGCTGCTGTACATGTGGATGCGCTACGGCAAGCCGGACGCTTCGATGGCCGGGAACGGGCTTTTGGCCGGTCTGGTCGCCATTACCGCCCCCAGCGGATTCGTTAATCCGATGGCCGCTTCCATCATCGGGTGGATCGCGGGTATCCTGGTCTGTCTGGCCGTCGAGTTCTTCGACAGGATCCCGAAGGTGGATGACCCGGTGGGGGCCATCTCAGTCCACGGTGTCAATGGGCTTTGGGGCGTTCTGGCGGTCGGCCTGTTCGCCGACGGTCGCTCCAACTACGGCGGAAGCTGGAACGGCGTAGCGGGCAGCGTGCGGGGCCTCTTTTACGGAGATGCTGGGCAGCTGGTCGCTCAGCTTGTGGGCATCTCCACGCTGGTCGGCGTGATTTTCACGCTGTCGTTCCTGTGGAACTGGCTGGTGGATGTCTTCGTTGGTCAGCGCTGCAACCCGAAAGCGGAGTTGGCCGGGTTGGATATTCCCGAGATGGGGGCCCTGTGCTATCCGGATTATGTGCTCAAGACCACGGACTATGGAGCCCATACCGTAGAGAGTGGGAGGAAGTGAGATGAAAGCAACCCTGATTACGCTGGTTGTTTCTCTTGTGGTTTTCGTCGCGATCGCCGCTTACAAATCCGGCAAGAGCATCTTTGATTAACGGGGAGAAAGAAACAGATGAAGATGGTCACCTGTATTGTGAGACCCGAGAAGCTGGAGCCGATTACGGACGTTCTGGATAAGATCCACATCGTCGGCATGACCGTGACGGATGTCCGCGGGTTCGGCCGGCAGAAAGGTCAAGTGGAGCATTACCGCGGAGGCGAGTATAAGATCCGGTTCATCAATAAGGTGAGGCTGGATCTGGTAGTTCCGGATGAGGAGGTCAAGAAAGTCACGGAGGCGGTGGCGAAGGTGGCCAACACTGGAAACGTAGGGGACGGCAAGATCTTCGTCACTCCCGTTGAGAACGCGCTTCGGATCCGGACCGGGGAAGTGGGGACCAGCGCCCTTTAACGATGGGGCTGCATCCATGATTGAACAGGCGTATGACCGGTTGAGGGAGGGCTATTTCGAAGAAGCCGTTGAACGGTTCTCGGAATGCGTTCTTCTGGAGCCGGCCCAACCGAGGGCGTACCAGGGCCGAGCGCTGAGCTATTTCCAGCTTAAGCGCTGGCCGCTGTCCGCTTCCGACTTCCTGAAGGCAAAGGAGCTGGACCCCGGCGATCCTGAAAATTGGATCGGCGCCGCGATGTGCCTCGCGATGGAGAACAAGATCTACGAGGCGATCCGGATCTTCGAAGAGCTGTTGTCTCGCCAGCCCCAATGTGTCCGGGCCCACATCCAGCTGGGTCAGCTGTATTACCGGCTGGGTGTCATCGCGAAGGGGCATGCCCAGATGGACCTGGCGCTCACTTCCAGGCTCTCGCCGGAGGAGCGCAGGGAGATTGAGCGGTTGAAAGGGGAGCAGCTGGCGTTGGACAAGCGGCGGTACTACCGGCCGGATTTTGAAGCGTTGCGCCGGAACAACCGCCTGGGCAATTGATATGGAAGAGAGAAGGGTTTTCATTCTCAAGAAGGGTGTTTTGAGTGTGGGTTTGCCTGTGGCGGTTCTCATGTCGCTCACGGTCGCTTTCCAGAAGCCCGGTTTTGTTTCCCAGTTCCAGGGGTTCAGTTTCAGGACCTTCCTTCTGGGCCTGGGTATTTTTTTGCCCATATTCTCCGTCGCCGGCTACTTGTGGGGACTTTGGTTCTACCAGTTGATGCGCAGGCGGGGAAAGCTGTAACCCAGATTTAATATAGTTGTAATCAGGAATTAATGCGTGGAGTTATAATAGTCACGACACCTCACGGCTGGCTTTTTAAGCCGCCTCGGTTTCACCCAATCTAAAAACGGTTTTCCCCAGGGAGGTTTTTTCGATGGCAAGAACGGCAGCAGTTGCAAGGGCAAAGAAGGCGGCATCCACCAACGGGTCGCGCGGCCGGCAATCGAACGTCGTCACGGGCATCGAGGCGGGCCACATCAAGCCGAACACCGCCGCGATCGCGCGGACCAACAAGATCATCAAGGACAGCAAGGTTGAGATCGTGGACTTCAAGTTCAATGATCTGCCCGGTCTCTGGCAGCACTTTTCCATTCCCACCAAGGAGTTGACCGGCTACAGCGATATTGCCAAGTCGATCTGGGTGGACGGCATCGGGTTTGACGGGTCGTCCATCCGCGGTTTCCAGAAGATCCATGAGTCGGACATGATCCTGATCCCGGACCCCTCCACCGCGGTGGTGGATCCGGTCTGCCAGGTCCCGACGCTTTCTGTGCTCTGCGACATCTACGATCCTCTCACCCGTAAGCCCTACAGCCGGGATCCCCGTTTTATCGCCAAGAAGGCGGAGGCGTATCTCAAGGCGACCGGCATCGCGGATACCGTCTGTTTCGGACCGGAGGCGGAGTTCTTCATTTTCGACGACATCCGCTTCGATCAGAACCAGCACAGCGGGTACTACTACATCGACTCCTCGGAAGGGGACTGGAACACCGGCAAGGACGAGAAGCCGAACCTGGGCTACAAGCCGCGGTACAAGGAAGGGTACTTCCCGGTCCCGCCGCACGATTCGCTGCAGGACATCCGGAGCGAGATCATCCTCACGATGATGAAGACGGGGATCCCGATCGAGGTGCACCACCATGAGGTGGCCACCGCCGGCCAGTGCGAGATCGACATGCGGTTCGACACGCTGACCACCATGGCGGACAAGCTCCTCATGTACAAGTACATCATCAAGAACGTCGCCCGGCGGCACAACAAGGTGGCGACCTTCATGCCGAAGCCCCTGTTCCAGGACAACGGGTCCGGCATGCACTGCCACCAGTCTCTGTGGAAGGACGGCACGCCCCTGTTCTACGACGCGAAGGGGTACGCGCTGATCTCCCAGCTGTGCAAGTGGTACATCGGCGGGTTGATCAAGCACGGGCGCGCGCTGATGGCGATCTGCGCTCCGACCACCAACTCCTACAAGCGGTTGGTGCCGGGCTACGAGGCGCCGGTGAACCTGGTCTACAGCCAGCGGAACCGCTCGGCCGCCATCAGGATCCCGACTTACTCGAACAGCCCGAAGGCGCGGCGCATCGAGTTCCGGTCGCCGGACCCGTCGTGCAACCCATACCTGGCCTTCTCGGCTCAGCTGTTGGCCGGGTTGGATGGGATCCAGAACCGGATCGACCCGGGCCTTCCAGTGGACGAGGACCTGTTCGAGATGTCGCCGGAGCGGTTAGCGAAGATCCCGACCGTCCCGTCTTCCCTCGGTGAAGCTTTGGATGCCCTGGAGAAGGATCATGCGTTCCTGCTCAAGGGCGGGGTGTTCACCCAGGATGTGCTGGACGTCTGGATCGACTACAAGCGGACCCGGGAGATCGATCCGGTCCGGCTGCGGCCGCATCCCTGGGAGTTCTACCTCTACTTCGACGTTTAAAGCGTAAGGCGCAGAAAACCCCACACCCGGGGAACTCCCGCAACGGGAAAGGAACCGGGTGTGGGGTTCTGTGTCTCAAGGGGCTAGAAATCGATGCCGTCACCTGAGCTGAAAGACAAAGAGTACGTTTTAAAGACCGCCCGGGACCTGGGGGTGAAGTTCATCCGCCTCTGGTTCACCGACATCCTTGGCTGCCTCAAGAACGTCGCGATCACGATCGAGGAGCTGGAGGAGGCGCTCGAGGAGGGGGTTGGTTTCGACGGCTCCGCGGTGGAGGGATTCACCCGGGCCGAGGAGTCGGACATGATCGCGATGCCCGACCCCAACACCTTCGCGATCCTTCCGTGGCGGCCCAAAGAGAACGCGGTGGCCCGGATGATCTGCGACATCGTCAAGCCCGGCGGCCAGCCGTTCGAGGGAGATCCCCGCTTCATCCTCAAGAAGAACCTCAAAGAGGCGGCCAGCCTCGGCTACACCTTCTACGTTGGGCCGGAGTTGGAGCACTTCTATTTCAAGTCGGCCGAAGACCCCACGCCGCTGGACTCGGGCGGGTACTTTGACCTGACGCCGCTGGACCTGGCCACCGACCTGCGGCGGGAGACGATCCTGGCGATGGAGGAACTGGGGGTCGGCGTGCAGTTCAGCCACCATGAGGCGGCCCCCGCCCAGCACGAGATTGATTTCCGCTACGCGGACGCCCTCACCATGGCCGATAACTTGATGACCTACCGGCTGGTGGTCAAGGAAATCGCGCTGAAGCACGGCTTCTACGCCACCTTCATGCCCAAGCCCCTGCAGGGGCAGAACGGCTCCGGCATGCACGTGAACATCTCTCTGTTCCAGGGGGAAAAGAACCTCTTCTTCGACCGGAGCGACCGCCACGGTCTCTCCGACACCGGCAAGCGATTCCTGGCCGGCATCCTGCGCCACGTGCGGGAGTTCACCGTGGTGACCAACCAGTGGGTGAACTCCTACAAGCGGCTGATTCCGGGATACGAGGCGCCGGTCTATGTCACCTGGGCGATGACGAACCGATCGGACCTGGTCCGGATCCCTCAGACCAAGCCGGGGAAGGAGTCCGACTTCCGGTTGGAGCTCAGGAGCCCCGATCCGGCCTGCAACCCCTACCTGGCATTCAGCGTGATCCTGGCGGCGGGGCTGGACGGCCTCAAGGCGAAGGAACCGTTGCCCCTTCCGCCGGCGGCGGAGACGAACGTTGCTCGGCTGACTGAGGAGGAGAGACAGAAGCTGGGCATTCAGTCTCTGCCGCGTGATCTGGGGGAAGCGATCACGGCGGCGGAAGGGTCCAAGCTGTTGAGGAAGGCCCTGGGGGAGCACATCTTCACCTCCTTCTTGCAGAACAAGCGGATCGAGTGGGAACGGTACCGGGCCGCCGTCACCGATTTCGAACGTAAAACTTATTTGCCGTTGCTCTAAAATCAATTCCATGAAGACCCGATTTGCTAAGAGTGTTTTGAAGCCTGGGGCGTTCCTGATCGCCGGCCTTTTGCTGGCGGGCGGAGATCCCGCTGTCGCAACCCCGCAGGTTTCCAAACAGAGCGATCCTGTAGAGGAGGCGAGCGCCACTCTCTCTCAGACCATCGCCACTCATTACGCGGAGCAGGCCCAGTTGATGCAGATGCAGGCGCAGGCGTTCGCTCTCTTGCGGGAGGGGGTCTCGGTGTCTCCATTGACCGCTTCGCCGACTGTTGTTCAGGATGTTCTGGGACAGGGGGGTCTGGATTGGCTGGCCGGGCAGGGCAATCCTTTGGTGACCGGATTCCAGCCGATCGCCGGACGGCAAGGGCTTTTGGTGAGCTACACGATCCCCACCACCGATTCCCTGGCGTTCCTCCGCGGCCGCTCCTGGACATACGACAACGCGGTGGGGGCGATCGCTTTTCTGCTGCAGGGACGACCCGGCGCCGCGCGCACGGTGCTGGCGGCGCTCCAGGGGCTCATGGCCCCCAACGGGGTTCTCGGGTTCTCTTACCAAGTAAACTCCTCTTTCGTGGATGGGCATGTCCGGACCGGCACCCTGGCGTGGGTGGGTTACGCGATGGCCCTTTACCAGAGGCAGGCCAGAGACGCCTCTTTCCAGGCGAGCGCGGAGAAGATCGGTTCCTATTTGAAGGGTCTCCAGCTTTCGTCCGGGTCTTTGCGCGGCGGACCGGACGTCTCCTGGGTTTCCACCGAACACAACGTGGATGCCTACTTCTTTTATCGGGAGCTCTACCGCCTGACTGGGAACTCTGCTTATCTGACGACGGCCGGTCAGATCAAGAATTCTCTGCTGACGAACCACTGGGTCAAGACCAGTAAAACCAGCGGTCACTTCCTGCAGGGGGTCGGCGACCCGACTCCCGCTCTGGACGCCAACTCCTGGGGGGCGATCTTTCTGTCAGCGGTGGGCCGCGCGACCGAGGCGACCCAGGCCCTCCAGTACGTGGAATCCGCCTTCAAGAACACGCAGAAGATTTCGGGCACCTCGGCCCGGATCAGCGGGTATTCGCCCGATGCCGCCAAGAAGACCGTCTGGCTGGAAGGGACCGCCGGTGTGGCGGTCGCCTATCAGCGGTTGGGGCAGATCGCCCAGGCCGATTCGGTTCTGGACCAGATCCATACCCTTCAGACCGCGTGGCAATCCGCGGGCAAGTGGAACGGCGCATTACCCTACGCGACACCCCGCTACAAAAACTCCGATGGAGACACCTATTCCGATCTGGAGTCGGTTGCTTCCACCGGTTGGCTCCAGATCGCGCTCGACCTGCAGGATGGCTCCTCCCTCTTCTGGGATAAAGACTAAAGCCGGCTTTTCTCAAATTCAGAATAGACCATCTCGGCGGCTCTGCGGCCGGCGCCGGGTTCCCCAAGCGATTTCCGGATCGCGCTGAACGAATCTTTCATCTCCTGCCGCCGCTGGGCATCTTTCCAGAGGGAGAGGGTTTCCATCGCGATCCTCTCAGGATTAGCCTCCCGCTGAATAAGCTCCGGGGCCACTTTTCGGCCGGCGACGACGTTCACCAGCCCGATATGCGGGATCCGGATGAGGAGCCGAGAGAGGAAATAGGTCGGCCAGGAGGTCTTGTAGACGATCACTATCGGCCTCTCCAGCAGCGCGCATTCCAGCGTCGCGGTGCCGGAGGCGACCAGGACCAGGTCACAGCCGTGGAGGCAATCGTAATCCCACCGCTCGATCACTTTCGGGTTGAGGTGTGATTGCTTGAGGAAGGGCTGGTAGATCTCCCACGGCAGATGAGGTGCTTTGATCAGGAGGAACCGGGCGCTGGAGGGCAGGGCCTCCCGGAGCTTCTCGCCGGCTTCCAACAGGACCGGCAGGTGCCGCCGGACTTCTCCCTGCCGTGAGCCGGGCAGGATCCCGATCACCGGAAGACCGTCGGACAACCCCAGCTGTTCCAGCGCTTCCATCCGGGAAAGGGACGGCCGAACCTGGTCAAGCAGCGGATGCCCCACGAACGTGACCGGGACGCCGGCTTTCTCGTACAGCTCTTTCTCGAAAGGGAAGACCACCAGCATCCGGTCCACCAGCTTTTTGATGGCGTGGATCCGGCCGGGGTCCCAGGCCCAGATCTGAGGGCTGATGTAATAGACCAGGCGGATCCCCCGGCGCTTCACCTCCCGCGCGAAGCGGAGGTTGAATCCGGGATAGTCGATCAGGACGACCAAGTCCGGCCGGCGCTCGTCGAGGGCCCGGACGGCCAGGTGGAACAGCCGCTTGAAATCGGAGAAGTGCTGCAGCACTTCGATCAGCCCGATCACGGCGATACGGGTGGGGTCGGCGAGGATCTCGACACCCGCCTCCCGCATGGAGCCGCCCCCCAGGCCGAAGAGCCGCAGGTCGGGGGAGAGTTTCTTCAGCTCCTTGGCTAGATGGGCGCCGTGCAGGTCGCCGGAGGATTCGCCGGCGATGATGAAGATGCTTCGGGGCATGGGTCAGGGATGATTCTTGCGGACGAGTTGCGTGATCTTGAGCGCCAGGGCGAGGGCGTCCCGGGCCTCCCGGCCGGAAACCGGCGGGGGAGTGCGGTGCCGGATCGCGTCCAGGAAACCAGCCAGCTCCGCCTTGAGCGGTTCCTCTCCGGAGAGGGAGAGTTGCTCATGATGGATCCTGCCATCTTGGCGGCGGAACAGGTCCACCCCTTGCCCAAGGAAATCCATCGAGACGTAGCTGTCCGGCTGAAAGATCCGGAACTTCCGCATCGCCTCCTTGGAGATCCGGCTGGCGGTGAGATTGGCGACCGCGCCGTTGCGGAAAGTCACCCGGGCGTTGGCGATGTCCTCGAACGGCGTGAGGACCCGCACCCCCACCGCTTCGACGCGGCGGATCGGGCTCTTCACCAGCCAGAGCAGCAGGTCCAAGTCATGGATCATGAGGTCAAGGACCACGCCGACCTCGGTCCCGCGCGGCTGAAACGGAGCCAACCGGTGGACCTCGATGAACCTCGGCTCTTTGAGCGAATCCTGCACCCGGCGCAGCGCCACATTGAAGCGCTCCACGTGGCCGACCTGGAGGATGGCACCGCTTTTGCGGGCCAGCGCCAGGAGGCGGTCGGCTTCCCGGACGGTGGAGGTCATCGGTTTCTCCACCAGCGTGTGAATCCCCCGGGCGAGGAATTCTTTGGCGATCTCGAAATGGGACTGGGTGGGCACGGCGATGGAGACGGCATCCACCTCTCCCAGCAAATCCCGGAAATCTCCGATCGCACGGCAGCCCAGCCCGGAGGCGACGGCTGCAGTCCGGTCCGGCAAGAGGTCGCAGACCGCAACCAATTGTGCCTCTTTGAGTTGCGAGTATATTCTTGAGTGGATGGAGCCCAGATGGCCCACCCCGACGACGGCAACGCGGATCGGTTTCATCTTTTGGTTAAGGGGGTAGTATAACATGCTAAAATGTTGGTTTCGATGAAGAACTATCGCGCGTTATGGCCGTATCTTAGGCCTCATAGTGGACTGCTTATGGGAGCGGCGCTCTGCATGGTGGCCACCAGTCTGTTCAAGGGAGTTTCCCTGGGGTTGCTGGTGCCGCTGGTGGACTTCGTGCTGCTCAACCAAGCGCCGCACCTACCGGCCTGGCTGCCGGCGCCGCTGGCCTCCTGGCTGACCGGTTTCCAGGCGTTGGGCCCGTTGCCTAAGCTGAACACCTTGGCCGTGGTGGTGGTGGTCCTGTTCGGTTTCAAGAACCTGGCCCTCTTCTTCCAGACCACCCTCATCAATGACGTCTCGCTCCGGTTCCTCAGGGACATCCGCAACGGGCTGTACGCGCACTATCAGCGGCTCTCGCAGAATTTCTTCAGCAGCGAACGGACCGGCGAACTGGTCTCCCGGATCACCTACGACGTCGCAGTGATTCAAAACACCATCACCGAGGGGTTGACAGATCTGATCTTCCAGTCCTCTCAGGTGGTGATCTTCGCGACCATCATCTTTGCGATCCATTGGAAGCTGGCTGTCATGGCGCTGCTGCTGCTGCCTGCCATCGGCTTGCCCGTCATCCGAATGGGCAAGGCGCTGCGGAAGCTGGGTTTCGCCGTGCAGGAGCGAATGGCGGACCTCAACAGCCGGCTGATCGAGACCCTGCAGGGGAT
>Ga0209515_10005231_pt1 | contig 16962 bp, 12 predicted proteins | sample Subgroupgradi54m_FD_187454 | JGI IMG/M metagenome (GOLD analysis project Ga0209515, IMG submission 187454) | Subsurface groundwater microbial communities from S. Glens Falls, New York, USA - GMW60B uncontaminated upgradient, 5.4 m (SPAdes)... ...
CATGAGACGCCGACGAGTCTTCAGAGAAGAGACCCTGCCGGATCCGAAGTACAACAACCGGCTAGTGCAGAAGCTCATCAACGTGGTCATGCACGATGGCAAGAAGTCTGTGGCCGAACGGGTGGTCTTCGACGCATTTGACCTCCTGAAGAAGTCGGTGGGCACGAACGATGTGCTCACGGTCTTTCACAAAGCGACGGAAAATGTCCGGCCACATGTCGAACTCAAGGCACGGCGGGTCGGCGGGGCCACCTATCAGATCCCGATCGAAGTGCGCCACGACCGGAGCCTGGCGCTCGCCCTCCGGTGGATCCGCAATGCCGCTCGGGCGCGCCGAGGCGCACCGATGTCCAAGCGCCTCGCGGACGAACTCCTCAGCGCGTTCAAGGGAGAGGGGGCGGCGGTCAAAAAGCGGGAAGACACGCATAAGATGGCGGAAGCCAACCGCGCGTTCGCGCATTATCGCTGGTAATGAACACGCCGCTCAGGGCTCAGGGCTCAGGGTTCGGGGCAAGTGCAGTTGCCCACAACCCAGAGCCCACAGCCCAGAACCGACTCTGCAATGACGACTGAGACGCAACTCACAGACGCCGCGATTGAACGGCTGACCTACACGAGGAACTTCGGAATCATCGCCCACATCGACGCGGGGAAGACCACCACGTCCGAGCGCATCCTCTTCTACACGGGCCGGATCCACAAGATCGGCGAGATCGATGAGGGGACAACTACGCTCGACTGGATGGCGCAGGAGCGCGAGCGGGGGATTACGATCACCGCCGCCGCGACGACCTGTTTCTGGCGCAAGTACCGCTTCAACCTGATCGATACGCCCGGCCACGTGGATTTCACCGCCGAGGTGGAGCGAAGCCTCAAGGTTCTGGATGGCTGCGTCGTCATCTTCTGCGGGGTCGGCGGCGTCGAACCGCAGTCTGAGACCGTTTGGCGCCAGGCGGACAAGTACGGAGTGCCACGCTTGGCCTTCATCAACAAACTCGACCGCGTCGGGTCTGACTTTCTCGCGGTCGTCCAGGAGATCCGCGAACGGCTGGGCGCGAAGGCCGTGCCCCTCCAGATCCCCTGGGGGGTGGAGGAGTCGTGCGTCGGCGTGGTGGACCTGGTCACGATGAAATCGGTCAAGTTCGATTCCGCCAATCCTTCCCAGTCGCCGGAGATCGGCGAGATCCCGCCTGAACTCAAGGAGAAGGCGGCGAAATGCCGCCATGACCTGCTGGAAGGGGTGGCCGAGTTCGACGATCAGCTGATGGATCGGTACATCCACGACCAAGAGCCGAGCGAGGAGGAGCTGCGGGCCGGCATCCGCAACGCGACCATCAAGACCGCCCAGATCATCCATGAAGGGGAGCGGCATGATCCGATTTTCGTGCCGGTGCTCTGCGGAGCGTCCTTCAGGAACATCGGCGTCCAGCCGCTGCTCGATGCCATTTGCGATTACTTGCCCTCCCCATTGGATATCCCGGTTCCCACCGCGCACGATCCGCACACGGATGAGGAAGTGAGCTGCGAGGCGGACGAGCATGCGCCGTTCGCCGCGCTGGCCTTCAAAATCGCGCGGGACCAATTCGTCGGGAAGCTCTACTTCATCCGCGTCTATTCGGGCACCCTGAAGTCGGGCGAGACGATCGTCAACGCGACCAGGCGGCGCAAGGAGCGCGTCAGCAAGCTGCTGCGCATGCACGCCAACAAGCAGGAGCTCATCGAGGAGATCAAGGCCGGCGACATCGCGGCGGCGGTCGGCCTCAAGGACGTCACGACGGGCGATACGCTCTGCCAGGAGGGCCACGCGGTCATCTTCGAGCGGATTCAGTTCCCGGAGCCCGTCGTGTCGATGTTCATTGAAGCCAAGACCAAGGCGGAACAGGACAAGCTGAGCAACGCGCTCGGCCTCCTGCAGGATGAGGACCCGACCTTCCGCGTCCACTACAACCCAGAGACCAGCCAGACACTCATGGAGGGGATGGGCGAGCTGCACCTCGAAATCCTCGTGGATCGCATGCGGCGTGAGTTCAACGTGGACGTCCTGACCGGCAAGCCCCAGGTCGCCTACAAAGAAACCCTCACCCAGGTGGTGGAGGAGGTCAACTACAAGCACGTCAAGCAGTCGGGCGGCCGCGGCCAGTATGGCCATGTGGTCCTCAAGATAGAGCCGGCGCCCCCGAAGAGCGGCATCACGTTCATCAATAAGGTTGTGGGGGGCAAGATCCCGAAGGAGTTCATCCCCGCGATCGAGGATGGCGTGATGGATGCGGCCAGGACCGGGCCGATGGCTGGTTACCCCGTCGTGGACGTCACGGTCACCGTCTACGACGGCTCCTACCATGACGTGGACTCATCCGAGATCGCGTTCAAGATCGCCGCGATCGAGGCGTTCAAGCAGGGGATCATGAAGGGCCGCCCCGTCATGCTTGAGCCGATCATGGCGGTCGATGTCGTCACGCCGGAAGCAGTCATGGGAGAGATCATCGGCGACCTGCAATCGCGCCGGGGGAAGGTGGAATCGATCACGCAGCGGGGTTCGAGCCGCGTGATCAAGGCGTTCGTCCCGCTGGCGGAGATGTTCGGCTACGCCACCGCCATCCGGTCCTTGTCTCAAGGGCGGGCGGCGTACGCCATGGAGCCGGCTCGGTACGAGCAGGTACCGAGGAATATCGCGGACGGACTGATAGGGAGGAAGTCACCATGAAGCCACAACCCCACACCCAGCGAGGGGGATTGGTTTCATCTTGTGGCTGGGTGTGTGGGTTGTTGGCTGAATGTGCCCCTCACCCAGGAAAGCGACTATTGCAGAATCGACATGTTGTGCCACGGCATCTACCTCACGCACATGTGTAAGCAGCATCTACTGGGTGAGGGGTCAATTCGCACAGCGACTTACGTCGCCCTACGGGCTCCGTAAGATCGCGTGCTCATTGAAGGAGGAAGACCTGATGGCGAAGCCCAAGTTCGAGCGGACGAAGCCCCACGTGAACGTCGGGACGATCGGGCACGTCGACCACGGGAAGACCACCCTGACCGCCGCGATCACGAAGGTCCTCAGCACGAAGGGCCTCGCCCAGGCGAAGTCCTACGAGGAGATCGACAACGCCCCGGAGGAGCGGGAGCGGGGGGTCACGATCAACGTCCACCACGCCGAGTACGAGACCGAGGCCCGCCACTACGCCCACGTCGACTGCCCGGGCCACGCCGACTACATCAAGAACATGATCACCGGGGCCGCCCAGATGGACGGGGGCATCCTCGTCGTCTCCGCGGTCGACGGCCCCATGCCCCAGACCCGCGAGCACATCCTCCTCGGCCGCCAGGTCGGCCTGCCCGCGATCGTCGTCTTCCTCAACAAGGTCGACGCGGTCGAGGACCCGGAGCTCCTCGATTTGGTCGAGCTGGAGGTCCGGGAGCTCCTCACGAAGTACGGCTTCCCCGGGGAGAAGACCCCGGTCATCCGGGGCTCGGCCTTGCTCGCCGCCCAGGGGGACACGGGCGAGCTCGGGGCCGGGGCGATCCTGAAGCTCATGGCGGCCGTCGACACCGCCATCCCGACCCCGACCCGGGCGACCGACAAGCCCTTCCTCATGTCGGTCGAGGACGTCTTCTCGATCACCGGGCGGGGGACGGTGGGCACGGGGCGCGTCGAGCGCGGCACGGTGAAGATCGGCGAGACGGTCGACCTCGTCGGCCTGAAAGCCACCCGCCAGAGCGTCGTCACCGGGATCGAGATGTTCCGCAAGCTCCTCGAGGAGGGGGTCGCCGGGGACAACCTCGGGGTCCTCCTGCGGGGGATCGAGAAGGCCGACCTCCAGCGCGGGATGGTCCTCGCCGCCCCGGGCACGATCACCCCCCACACCGGCTTCACCGCCGAGGTCTACTGCCTCACGAAGGAGGAGGGCGGCCGGCACACCGCCTTCGTCAACGGCTACCGGCCCCAGTTCTACTTCCGGACGACCGACGTGACCGGCACGGTCACGCTCCCGAAGGGGACCGAGATGGTCATGCCGGGGGACAACATCACGGTGACCATCGAGCTCCTCCAGCCGGTCGCGATGGAGACGGAGCAGCGCTTCGCGATTCGGGAAGGCGGCAAGACCGTCGGGGCCGGGGTCATCACGGAGATCCTCAAGTGACAGCGGTCAGCCGTCAGTGGTCAGTGATCAGTTACTGGCCACTGGCCACTGGTCACTGACGAGATGGCACAGGAGCAAATTACGCTGGTGTGCGCCGACTGTCAGCGGCGCAACTACCATACGACCAAAAACAAAAAGAACGTGACGGACCGGCTCGAACTGCGCAAGTACTGCAAGTGGTGTCGGAAGCATACCGCGCATAAGGAAACGAAGTGACATTCGGACGTACCACTTACGGAACGCAGTGACGTAAGTGGTACGTCCGAATGTCACCCCGCACCCAGCGGTGGGTCCGCTTCGGGCCTACCGGAGGGCGTGGGGGTGCAGGTTCCTCACCAGTGAGCCAGCTCGGTTCCAACGCTGGGTGTGGGGTTCAATTCGCGCAGCGACTTACGATCGCTTCGCTCCGTAAGTCGCGCGCTCATTGGAGGAGCGTCGGTTAATGGCAAACCACCGGTCTCTAACCCCGCACCCAAATGGGGAGCGTCGGTTAATGGTAAACCACTGGTCTCCAAAACCAGCACTGGAGGTTCGATTCCTCCCGCTCCCGCTGGATTTGGGTGCGTGGCGGCTCCTGGGGAGGGGTCAGACACCTCAGCCGCTTTGCGAAGTGTCTGACACCTTTTTCCAGTCTTAGTGGCATGGCGAACCCGCTTGGACGTGTGACGACGTTTCTCATCGGGATCCAGGAAGAGCTCAGGCAGGTGTCGTGGCCGAGTCGAGAAGAGCTCCTGGGCTCTGTCCTTGTCGTCTTTGTCGGGGTTGCGCTCTTAGCGATGTTTATCAGCGTGTGCGATTTCCTGTTGTCCAAGGCCGCCCAGCTGTTGTTACGGTGACCCGTTGGCCGTCGCGTCCTTCACCCCCAGACCAGCAGCCGTGTGAGGGTTCACGTCCATCTCCAGCCATCAAGATGATTGCGATCCGTCGGCGTATTGCGTGGAGAGATAACTCGTGAGCGAGGCGACTGGGGTTAAACAGTGGTACATCATCCACGCGCAGACCGGCCAAGAGCTGAAGGTTAAATCCAGCCTGGAGGGTCGGATCAAGGAGGGCGAGGCCGGCCAGTTGATCAACCAGGTCCTCGTCCCCACCGAACGGGTCGCTGAGGTCCGCGGGGGGAAAAAACGCATCTCTGAGCGGAAGTTCTTCCCCGGCTATCTCCTGATTGAAATGGAGATGACCGATGAGAGCTGGCACCTCGTCCGGACGACCCCAGGGGTCACCGGGTTCATCGGCGCGGGCCGCCGCCCGGTGTCGCTCTCACCGGAGGAAGTTGCGGAAATCCTCCGTCAAACAGAGGAACGAAAAGAGAAGCCAACCTCTCGGGTGACCTTCCAGAAGGGGGAGGGGGTGCGGGTGATCGAGGGCCCCTTTACCAACTTCAGCGGCGTCATCGAGGAGGTCAACACGGCGCGTGGGAAGCTCAAGGTGCTCGTCTCCATCTTCGGCCGGCAGACGCCGGTGGAACTTGAGTTCTGGCAGGTCGAACGACTCTAATGCGAGGAATCAGATGTCAGAAATCAGAATTCAGAAGTCAGATCCCCATCTGACTTCTGACCTCTGACGTCTGACTTCTGAACGCTGATGGCGGTTAAGAAGGTCAAAGCGATGATCAAGCTGTACTGTCCGGCGGGGCAGGCCAACCCCGCCCCCCCCGTGGGCCCGGCGCTCGGGCAGCACGGCGTGAACATCATGGAGTTCTGCAAGAAGTTCAACGAGCAGACCAAGGGGAAGGAAGGGCTGGTCCTGCCCGCCGTCATCACCGTGTATGAGGACCGGTCATTCACCTTCATCGTCAAGAGCCCGCCGGTCTCCGTGCTGCTCAAGCAGGCCTGCGGCATCGCCAAGGCGTCTGGGAATACACCCAGGGAGAAAGTGGGTCAGGTGACAACAGCCCAGATCACCGAGATCGCCAAACAGAAACTGCAGGACCTCAACTCGCATGATCTCGACGCGGCCATGCGGATGGTTGAAGGCACGGCGCGCAGCATGGGAATCGATGTCGTCAAGACCTAAGTCATTGTGGATTGTGGATTGCGAATTTCGGATTGCGGATTGGGAAATCCGCAATCCGAAATCCGCAATCCGAAATTCGCAATCCGAAATTCGCGATTGATGGCGAGTAAGCGGTTTGCACAGGCTGCAACGATGGTGGACCGGAAAACACCGTACCCGCTCGACCGGGCGGTGGCGCTGCTGAAGGATCTCCCGCTGGCGAAGTTCGACGAAACCGTGGAGCTCTCGGTCTCGCTCAACCTCGATCCCAAGAAGACCGATCAGGTCGTGCGTGGGACGGTGACGTTGCCGCATGGGACGGGCAAGACGCGCCGGGTCGCCGTGTTCTGCAAGGGGGAACAGGAGATCCTCGCAAAAGAAGCGGGGGCGGACTACATCGGGGCGGCGGAGTTGATTGAAAAAATCCAGGGGGGCTGGCTCGACTTTGACGTGGCGGTGGCCACGCCGGAGATGATGCGGGACGTCTCGCGCCTTGGGAAGATCCTCGGACCGCGCGGACTGATGCCGAACCCGAAAGCGGGCACCGTCACCGATGACGTGGCCAAGGCGGTCAAGGACGTCAAGCTGGGCAAGGTCGAATTCAAGATGGACAAGCTCGCGAACATTCACTTCGTCATTGGGCAGCGCTCGTTCCAGCCGCCGCAGCTGGTGGAGAACGCTCAGGTGGCGCTTGAGGCGATCGTGCGCGCGCGGCCGTCTGCCGTCAAGGGCCGGCTGATCAGAAGGGTCAGCCTATCCAGCACCATGAGCCCCGGGATTCCTCTCAAGACGGAGGGACTCGAAGCCGACAGTTCCCAGGAAGAGTAAAAGTTATCCCAAAACCGCAGATGACACCACAGAGACACAGAAATCGGTTCGACGGAACTACTCTGTGTTTCCCCGGCCCGCTGAGGCCGCAGGCCGGGGCGGGCTGTGGCGCTTCTGTGCTTCAGTGGTGTCGAGTGGAGTGTTGGGACAAGGAGTAGCGATGGCGAGCGTCGGTCGGATGGTGAAGGAATCCATCGTGCGGGAGATTTCGGAAGAGCTCTCCAAGCGGCCGAACTTTTTGGTCGCCGGGATCAACCGCCTGCCGGCCTCCGGGGCGGATGCCCTGCGCCAGAAGCTCTTCGCCTCGCGGGCGCATCTTCTCGTCATCAAACAGCGGCTGGGCCTCCGAGCCGTCGAGCCGTTGAAGATCTCGGGATTGGCCGAACTGCTCGAAGGCTCCGTCGGGCTCGTGCTCGTCGACGGCGATGGGCTGCCGGCAGCCAAGATCCTCGTCGAGTTTCGCAAGGCGCACGAGGAAGAGCTGTCGGTCAAGGGCGCGGTCATTGATGGGCAGCTGTTGGATGCCCGCAACGTGGAGCAGCTGGCCGGCTTGCCGTCCAAGCCGGTCCTGCTCGCGCAGGTCGTCGCGACCATTGAATCGCCCATCGCGGATGTCATCTCGACCCTTGAGCGCTTCCTGTGGGAGATCGCCTGGGTGGCGGAGCAGGCCGCGGCCACGAAGCCCCTGCCAGCCGCTCAGGCTGAACCTGCGCCTGCGGCGACTCAGCAAGGCCAGTCCACAGTCCATAGAGCAGCCACCAAGTCAGGAAGTGAAACCTGAGGCTTCATCATAATATTTAAGGAGACATCCCTGAGTGCGTGACGGTTTGAGCTATGGACTATCGACTATGGACTCATGTAGAGGAGGGGACATCACATGCCCGAGCAACTGACGAAGCGGGTTGAGGAAGCGTTGAGATTGACGGAGGAGATGACGGCGCTCGAATTGGCGAATTATGCCAAGGCGATGCGCGAGAAGTTCGGCATCGCTGCCACACCAGTGGCAGTGGCCGCGACCCCCGGCGGGCCAGCAGGTGGTGGGGCGGCAGCTGCCGAAGAGCAGACCGCGTTTGACATCATCCTCGCGGCTGCCGGCGCCAATAAGATCCAGGTGATCAAGGAAATCCGGGCCGTCACGAGCCTAGGACTCAAGGAAGCCAAAGAGCTCGTGGAGTCGGCGCCGAAACCGGTGAAGACGGGGGCGAAGAAGGAAGAAGCCGAGGAGATTAAGAAGAAACTCGAGGCGGTCGGGGCCACGGTGCAACTGAAGTGACACGTCACCTGAACGCCCGCAGGTAGGGAGAGATGCCAAAGCGCTCACCAAGCAAAAAGATCGTGAGCTTTGCGAAACTGACGGAAGGGCTGGCCCCACCGGACCTGGTCGAAGTGCAAAAACGGTCCTACTGGGATTTTCTCCAGCTGGACGTGCCCAGGCACAAGCGTCGGAATCTCGGTCTCCAGGGAGCCTTCCTCGAAACCTTCCCTATTGAGAGCCGCGATAAGGCGTACCGGCTCGAGTTTGTCCACTATGGTCTCGGGAAGCCGAAGTACCGCATGGGCGAGTGCCTCCGCAACGGGCTTTCCTATGCCGCCCCGCTCAAGGTCAAGCTGCGCCTCGTGGGTCCGAAAGACGCGAAGGAGCAGGAGGTCTATTTCGGCGAGATCCCCCTGATGACTGATGTGGGGACCTTTGTCATCAACGGGGATGAGCGGGTCGTCGTGAGCCAGCTCCACCGCTCCCCAGGGGTGACCTTTGAGATGAACGTGCACGCGACCGGGAAGCGCCTCTTCTCGGCGCGCATCATCCCGTACCGTGGCGCATGGGTCGAGCTCGATTTTGACATGACGGATGTGCTCCACGTGTCCATCGACCGCCGGCGGAAGATGGTCGGCACCATCCTGCTGAGGGCCCTCGGGTTGTCCACCGATGAGGATATCCTCAACATGTTCGGGAAGACCGAGTCGGTGAGTTTCAGTGAGCCGTCAGACCTGAAGCCGCTGGTGGGCAGCTTCCTCGGTGAGCGGATCCTGGACGGCACGACCGGCCAGGTCGTGCTGCGGGCAGGCACGAAGATCGCCGATGAGTGGCTCGATACGATCTGGCAGAGCGGCAAGCGGGAACTGAAGCTCGTTAGCGATGCGCCGGTGGAACTTCTCAAGACGCTCGAAAAAGACCACACGACCAATCGCGCGGAAGCCCTCCTTGAAATTTTCCGCAGGCTCCGCCCCGGCGACCTCGTCAACCTCCCCTCCGCTGAAACCCTCGTCCAACGCCTCTTCCTCGACCCCCGCCGCTACGACCTCGGCAGCGTGGGTCGGTTTGTCTTGAACCGGAAGCTCGGGATGCAGGAAGGGCTCGACGCACGACTGTTGAACGGCCAGACCGTCGTCCAAGTCATCGCGTACCTCCTCGGCCTGCGGCGCGGCGAAGGAGAGATTGACGACATCGACCACCTGGGCAACCGCCGCGTGCGCTCCGTCGGTGAGCTCGTCTACCACCAGTTCCGCGTGGGCCTGGAGCGGCTGGAGCGGACGATCCGCGATCGGATGGCGATCTACGAACTCGATAAGATCATGCCGCATTCGCTCGTCAACTTCAAGCTGGTGGCGTCGGTCGTGCGGGACTTCTTCGCGCGCTCGCAACTTTCGCAATTCATGGACCAGACGAATCCGCTGGCCGAACTCACGCACAAGCGCAGGCTGAGCGCCCTCGGGCCGGGCGGACTCTCGCGGGAGCGCGCCGGGTTTGAGGTCCGCGATGTCCACCCCTCCCACTACGGACGGATCTGCCCCATCGAGACGCCGGAAGGCCCGAACATCGGGCTCATCTCGAGCCTGACCGTCTTTGCGCGCATCAACGAGCACGGGTTCATTGAAACGCCGTACCGGAAGGTCGAGAATGGCATCGTGACGAACCATATTGACTACCTCACCGCCGATATGGAAGACCATCACGCGATCGCCCAGGCCAGCAGCCCGCTGACGAAAGCCAACCGGTTCGTGGAAGAGCTCGTCAGCTGCCGCCATCGCGGCAACATCGCCAGAATCCCGCCCTCGCAAATTGCGTACATGGACGTCTCGCCGAACCAGACTGTCAGCATCGCGGCCGCCTTGATCCCGTTCCTTGAGCACGACGACGCCAACCGCGCCCTCATGGGCTCGAACATGCAGCGCCAGGCGGTGCCGTTAATGGTGCCGCAGGCTCCGCTGGTGGTGACCGGCATCGAGCGCCGTGTGGCCGTGGATTCCGGGGCCTGCACGGCGGCCAAGGAGGACGGCACGGTGAGCTACGCAGACGCCCAGCGGGTCGTCATCGGCCGGCACACGTACGAGCTCAAAAACTTCCAGCGCTCGAATGCGAACACCTGCCTCCACCAGCGGCCGATCGTCGCCCCTGGCGAGCACGTCAAGGCCGGGGAGGTCATTGCGGATGGACCGGCGACGAGTCGCGGAGACCTCGCGCTGGGCCGAGACGTCCTCGTCGCCTTCATGCCGTGGCGGGGCTACAACTTCGAAGACGCGATCCTGATCAGCGAGAGACTGGTGAAAGAGGACACGTTCACCTCGATCCACATCGAGGAGTTCGAGGTGGAGGCTCGCGAAACCCGCTTGGGCAACGAAGAGATCACGCGCGATATCCCGAATATCGGGGAGGAGGCGTTGAAGGATCTTGATGAACAGGGGATCGTCCGGATCGGGGCCGAGGTCGGTCCTCGCAGCGTCTTGGTCGGCAAGGTCACGCCGAAGAGCGAGACCGAGCTCACCCCTGAAGAAAAGCTCCTGCGCGCGATCTTCGGCGAGAAGGCTGAGGACGTGCGGGACACCAGCCTGCGCGTGCCAGCGGGCGTGGAGGGCATCGTGGTCGATGTCAAGATCCTCACCCGGAAGGGCGCCCAGCCCAAGTCCAAGGAGGAGCAGCAACAGGAGCACGAGCAGATCGAGGCCATCCGGAAACACTACAGCGCCCAGATCGCCAAACTCGTTGAAGAGCGCCTCGGCAAGCTCGTCAAGCTCCTGGACGGGAAGAGGCTGGCCGCACCCCTGTGTGAGCTGGACTCCGGCGACACCCTGATTGACGCAGGACGGACGATGAAATTGAGCGATGCCAAGAAGCTCAGCCGCGCCGATTTCTCCGAGATCAAACTTCAGGATGAGCCCGGGTTCGAGGCCGAGATCCGCCGCGTCTCAGATTTCTTTGACGAGCTGATCCGCGAGACGCGCTCCGAAGAGGACATGGAGGTTGACAAGATCAAGCGCGGCGACGAGCTCCCGCCGGGCGTCCTGAAGCGCGTGGTCGTCCAGATCGCCTCCAAACGGAAGATCCAGGTCGGGGACAAGGTGGCGGGACGCCACGGGAACAAGGGGGTCATCGCCAAGATCCTCCCGGAGGCGGATCTCCCCTTCCTCCCTGATGGGACGCCTGTCGAAGTCGTCTTGAACCCGTTGGGGGTGCCCTCGCGGATGAACGTCGGGCAGATGCTCGAGACCCATCTTGGCTGGGCGGCGCGGGTCCTCGGCTTCCAGGCCGTCAGCCCCGTGTTTAACGGCGCGACCGAGGAGGAGATCCAGGGGCAGCTGAAGCTGGCGAAGCTCCCGATCCACGGGAAGGTGCAGTTGCGGGATGGGTACACCGGCGAGCCGTTCGATCAGGAGACCGTGGTCGGCTGCCTCCACATGATCAAGCTGGTCCACCTCGTGGACGACAAGATCCATGCGCGCTCGATCGGTCCCTACTCGCTCGTCACGCAGCAGCCGCTGGGCGGCAAAGCCCAGTTTGGCGGCCAGCGGTTCGGCGAGATGGAGGTCTGGGCGTTGGAGGCCTACGGGGCGGCCTACACCCTGCAGGAGCTGCTCACCGTGAAGAGCGACGATGTGGTAGGACGGACGCGCGTCTTTGAGTCGATCGTGAAGGGCGAACACGTGCTGGCCCCCTCGGTGCCGGAATCGTTCAACGTGCTCGTCAAGGAGCTCCAGGGGCTCTCCCTGGATGTCCGCCTGGAGCGGAAGGAGCACATTGTGACGGGTGCTGAGCTGTTTGAGAAGCTCGTCAAGCGCGAGTTGGAACAGCCGGGGGTCTCGTTTGGCGGCGAGGCGGCTGATGGCAAGGGTCCAGGATCCGGGAAGTCGGCGAAGAAAGCAGCGGGAAGTCCAGCCGCGTCCCACTCACTCAAGGCAAAGTAATGGCCACCCCAACCATGATGTTTGACGACGTCAACATCTTCGACGCGATCACGATCCGGGTCGCCTCCCCGGAAGTGATCCGGAGCTGGTCCAAGGGGGAGGTGAAGAAGCCCGAGACGATCAACTACCGGACCCTCAAGCCGGAGAAGGACGGGCTCTTCTGCGAGCGCATCTTCGGCCCCACGAAGGACTTTGAGTGCAACTGCGGCAAGTACCGGAAGATCAAGCATAAGGGGATCACCTGTGACCGCTGCGGCGTGGAGGTGACCCATTCGAAGGTGCGCCGGGAGCGGATGGGCCACATCGAGCTGGCAGCACCCGTCTCCCACATCTGGTTTTTTAAGAGCGTGCCGTCGCGCATGGGTGCGCTGCTCGATATGACGATGCGCGACCTGGAGCGGGTCCTGTACTACGAGGCGTTCGTCGTCACCGACCCCGGGAGTACGTCGCTGAAGGTGAGGGAGATCCTCACGGAGGAGCGCTACCAGGAGGCCATCAAGACCCACGGGAAGGGGTTCACCGCCAAGATGGGCGCCGAGGCGATCCATGACCTCCTTGCGAACTTGGACCTGTCCCAGATGGCGAAGGTCCAGCACCGGGAGCTCCAGAAGCAAAAAGTCGAGCAGACGCAGAAGCGCATCGCGAGAAATTTGCGGATCATTGAGGCCTTCCGCAAGAGCCAGAACCAGCCGGAATGGATGATCCTGAAGGCCATCCCCGTCATTCCGCCGGACCTGCGCCCGCTCGTCCCGCTCGACGGCGGACGGTTCGCGACCTCCGACCTGAACGACCTCTACCGGCGGGTCATCAACCGGAACAACCGGCTGAAGAAGCTCATCGAGCTGAAGGCGCCGGAGATCATCATCCGCAACGAGAAGCGGATGCTCCAGGAAGCGGTTGACGCGCTCTTCGACAACGGGCGGCACGGCCGGCCCGTCCTGGGGCCGATGAACCGGCCGCTGAAGTCGCTCGCGGACATGCTCAAGGGCAAGCAGGGGCGCTTCCGCCAGAACCTGCTGGGCAAGCGGGTGGACTACTCCGGGCGGTCGGTCATCGTCATCGGGCCGGAGTTGAAGCTCCACCAATGCGGGTTGCCGAAGAAGATGGCGCTCGAGCTCTTTGAGCCCTTCATCATCCGGAAGTTCCGCGAGCAAGGCTTTGCCCAGACGATCAAGACCGCCAAGCGGATGGTCGAGAAGGAGCGCACGGAGGTGTGGGATATCCTCGATGAGGTCATCAAGGACCACCCCGTCCTCCTCAATCGCGCCCCGACGCTTCACCGGCTCGGGATCCAAGCGTTCCAGCCGTTGCTGATCGAGGGGAAGGCGATCCGGATCCATCCGCTGGTCTGCACCGCCTTCAACGCAGACTTTGACGGGGACCAGATGGCGGTCCACGTACCGCTCTCCATCGAAGCCCAGCTCGAAGCCCGAATCCTCATGCTCGCCTCCAACAACCTCTTCTCCCCCGCGAGCGGCAAACCGATCGTGACCCCGACGCAGGACATCATCCTCGGCTGCTACTACCTCACCAAAACCCGCGATCGGCTGAAAGGGGAGGGGACAATCTTCAGCGATATCGATGAAGCGGTCCTGGCCTTCCAGGATGGCGAGGTGGCGCTGCACGCGAAGGTCAAGCTGCGGTGGGAAGGGCAGTTCTACGAGACGACGGCCGGGCGGGTCCTCTTCAACCTCGTCCTACCGCCCGAGGTGCGATTCGTCAACGAGCTGATCGACAAAAACCGGCTGAGCAATCTCATCACGAAGGTCTACCGCCTCTGCGGGCACAGCCGGACGGTGGAGCTCCTCGACGCGCTCAAGACCCTCGGGTTCGAGTGGGCCACTTTGTCCGGCATGTCCATCGCCGTCACGGATCTCACCATCCCGCCGGACAAGGATAAAATCCTCGGGAGAGCCAACCGCGAAGTCGAGCAGGTCGAGAACCAGTACCGGCGCGGTCTCATCACCGAGGGGGAGCGGTCCAACAAGATCATCGACATCTGGATGCACACGACCGAAGAGGTCTCCGACCACGTCATGGAGCACTTCGATCCCTTCAACCCGCTCTTCATGATGGCCGACTCGGGGGCGCGGGGGTCCGAGCAGCAGGTGCGGCAGCTGGCCGGGATGCGCGGCCTGATGGCCAAACCCTCGGGGGACATCATCGAGAGCCCGATCACGGCGAACTTCCGCGAGGGGCTGACCGTCCATGAGTACTTTATCTCCACCCACGGGGCGCGCAAAGGGCTGGCGGATACCGCCCTGAAGACCGCGGACTCCGGCTACCTCACACGGCGGCTCGTGGACGTGGCGCAGGAGGTCATCATCACCAAGATCGACTGCGGGGCGCTGAACGGCATCCTCATGACGCCCATCCGTGAGGGGGACGAAGACATCGTCCCCTTGAAGGATCGGATCATCGGACGTGTCGCGCTCGACAACATCGTCGATGTCGTGAGCGACGAGGTCCTCGTGAAAGCCGGGGAGGAAATCGCCGAAGAGACCGCCGAGCGCATTGAGCAGGCCGGGATCGAGAAGATCCGCATCCGCAGCGTTCTGACCTGCGAGTCGGAGAAGGGGATCTGCGCCAAGTGTTACGGCCGTAACCTCGCCACCGGATGGATGGCGGATCTGGGCGAGGCGGTCGGGGTGATCGCCGCCCAGTCCATCGGGGAGCCCGGCACGCAGCTCACCATGCGGACGTTCCACATCGGGGGCACGGCCCACCGCGTCGTGGAGCAGTCCCAGATCCAAACCAAGCACAAGGGGATCGTGAAGTTCCATAACCTGAAGACCGTCAAGACCAAGCCGGACGAGCTCCTCATTTTGAACCGCAACGGCGAGCTCGCCATCGTGGACCCCGACGGGCGGGAGCTTGAGCGCCACCGGGTCCCGCAGGGAGCGGTGCTGTCAAAAGGCGATGGCGAAGTTGTCCTCAAGGCTGAGCTCGTCATTCGATGGGACCCGTACACCACGCCGATCCTGACCGAGTTTGGCGGCGGGGTCCGATTTGAAGACGTCCGGCCCGGCATCACGATGCGCGAGGAAGTTGACGAAGCCACGGGCCTGACCAACCGCATCATCGTCGAGCACAAGGGCGACTACCGTCCACAGGTCGTCATCGAAACCGAGAAAGGCGAGCTGCTCGCCGTCTACGGGCTGCCGGTCGGGGCGCACGTGCTCGTCAAGGAAGGGCAGGCCATCAAGACCGGGGACATGCTGGCCAAGACCGCGCGGAAGATCAGCCAGACGAAGGACATCACCGGTGGTCTGCCGCGTGTCGCGGAGCTCTTCGAAGGCCGACGTCCGAAAGACCCGGCCATCATCGCCGAGATTGACGGGATCGTGGACTTCGGGACCGCGAAGAAGGGCCAGCGGCGCATCATCATCAAGAGCGCCTCCGGGATGACAAAGGAATACCTCATCCCGCACGGGAAGCACCTCAACGTCTACAAGGGCGACTACGTGCAGAGCGGCTCGCCGTTGACGGACGGGCCGGTTGTCCCGCAGGACATCCTGCGGGTCTGTGGCGAGCGGGTCCTACAGGAGTACCTGGTCAACGAGATCCAAGAGGTCTACCGCTCCCAGGGGGTGAAGATCAATGACAAGCACATCGAGGTGATCGTCCGGCAGATGCTCCGGAAGATCCGCATCGATGAGCCGGGGGACACGGAGTTCCTCATCGGGATGCAGGCGGACAAATCGAAATTTGCCCAGGAGAACGAGCGCGTCAAGGCGAAGGGCGGCAAGCCCGCGCAAGGGACCCCCATCCTGCTCGGGATCACGAAGGCGAGCCTCTCAACAGAGAGCTTCATCGCCGCGGCGAGCTTTCAGGAGACGACCCGCGTGCTCACGGAAGCGGCCGCCAGTGGAAAGCGCGATGCCCTCGTCGGACTCAAAGAAAACGTCATCATGGGGCATCTCATCCCTGCGGGAACCGGGTTCGCCGCCAACCGGATCGGGGAAATGGTCAAGATCGCCCCTGAGCCGTTACCGGAGTGGGAGAACGGGGGAGGCGGGGATGGAGCCACTGAGCCTGAGGCCTCCGCGGAAGGGGAAGCTCAATCATAAGATGAGCATGAGATTGATGCTGAGGGCTCAGGGCTCAGGGCTCAGGGCAGTTGCCCCCAGCCTCCAGCCCTCAGCCCAGAGCTGTTAGAATGCCGACGGTCAGCCAGCTCATTCGCTACGGCCGCATTGCCCTCCGAAAGAAGACGAAGGCACCGGCCCTGAAGGCCTCGCCCCAACGGCGCGGGGTCTGCGTCCAGGTGAGGACGATGACGCCGAAGAAACCCAACTCCGCGCTGAGGAAAATCGCCAGGGTTCGGCTGACGACAGCGATTGAAGTAACGGCCTACATTCCAGGGGAAGGCCACAACCTGCAGGAGCATTCGATCGTGCTGGTCCGAGGCGGGCGTGTCAAAGACCTGCCGGGGGTGCGCTACCATATTGTCCGAGGCGCGCTGGACGCATCGGGTGTGAATCAGCGTCGGAAATCGCGGTCCAAGTACGGGGCCAAATCGCCCCAGGGCGCTGGGGCTGGGAAGGCGCCGGCGGCTGCGAAGACCGTTACGAAGGCAGCCGCATCGTAGAGGCCCAATGAGCAGAAGGGTGAATGATGAATTGCGAATGCCGAATCTCGGCTCCACCAAGCCCCCATTCGACATTCGACATTCGGAATTCGAAATTCTCACATGAGACGCCGACGAGTCTTCAGAGAAGAGACCCTGCCGGATCCGAAGTACAACAACCGGCTAGTGCAGAAGCTCATCAACGTGGTCATGCACGATGGCAAGAAGTCTGTGGCCGAACGGGTGGTC
>Ga0209515_10005232_pt1 | contig 16961 bp, 18 predicted proteins | sample Subgroupgradi54m_FD_187454 | JGI IMG/M metagenome (GOLD analysis project Ga0209515, IMG submission 187454) | Subsurface groundwater microbial communities from S. Glens Falls, New York, USA - GMW60B uncontaminated upgradient, 5.4 m (SPAdes)... ...
CGACCATGCATGGAGTGTTGAGGAAGCAATCGTGATAACGGGATCCTGTAGAAAGGTGAAATAGTTTTGGGATGGGAGAAGGTTGTATGCACTGGGAGTGTTTTGTCCCAGTTCACGAATCTTTTCGTCGTGTACTGCACCGATGATACCCATATCGAATCCATTGAGAAGTCCCCCGACTGCCTTCGGAGTACCTAACTGTGGTGTCGCAACAAGGATCACCTTGTCGATATATTGTGCGGTTTGTGCGTCGCCCATTTTTTGCATCAGTGCTTTTGCGATGAGTCCGCCTTGGGAGTGTGCGATGATGGTGACTTTTCCTGTCGGCGATGAAGATGCAAGCGCCTTCAGTGTTTCAAGGATGTATGGGTCATGACCTGCTTCAGGAGAAACGAGGTATGAGATATTGCCATCTTGGAGTTTGCGACCGTTAGTGACGACGGTGTCATAGTCGAGGCGCCAGTCGTATGGAGTGGTGGTTGCGGTAATATGATAGGTCGTTTCCCAATTTTTCATTTCATTGAGGAAGGATTTGTAGATATTGGTATAGCCTTGTTGGAAGTCAGCGGTGTCGATGGCATCCTTTGCAGTAATGTCGGGGAGTGCACTCGTGCCGTCATTATTCATACGAATATAGTCTGCTTCGGTGTCGTCTTCGGAAAGCCAGCGGACTTCACCGGTGCTGTCCACGAGTCGTGAGCCCATAATCCCCGGCAGAAACAACACATTATCATACCCCGTACTGAACGATGTCGGCATTGTACTCACCTCTTCGATCAATCCGTCATTCGCGGTAATGGTGAAGGTATAGTCTCCTGCAGGAAATGTGGAGGTATATCCGTATTGCTCACCATTGGTCATGTCGCCGTCATTTGATGTACTGTCAGTACCGTCGGAAGTGAGGGGAATATCCCGCGTGAGGGTCATCGTCGTGATACCCACATTATGCAGTGCGATGAGGCGCACGAATGCGATGGTGGCGGGTGCACGCGGCGGATCGTTATTCGTATTCACCGTGAGTGTGGGATTCATTCCGCAATCAGCTTCCGTTGTTTGAGTGAGAAGATCTCCCCCGATGCCGTAGGCTTCAAGTGTGCAGGGAGTGTTCGCGAGAGTGCTGTGGTCGATGATCGAAATGGAAACGCCCGTGGTGTATGGTTGTGTAACGGAAAGATCAAGTGGTGCATCAGTGTCTTTATAGAGTGCGCGGTCACCAAAGAACTCCCGAGCAGTGGCATTGTCCGTAGTGAGGGTGAGGTGTTCCTTGTATAACTCATTTGCGAACGTGAGCGTGTTCGTGAGCGTGGCAATGATTGAGGCGGGTGGTTCATTATTGTTATTCGTATAGCGTGCTCCGATATGCATCGGGGTGATTCCCGCTTCTCCCTTATTGGGGTGGATGAATGAGGAGTTGTTCACAAAGTCCGATATATCCTCAAGCGGAGTGAGGGGGGTGTTGTTCTCTAGGGTGAAGGCGGGATAATAGGGTTGGCTGTAAAAAAAATAAAAAGGAACAATAAAGGGAGGGTATGAGGCGACGAACATAGCAATGTCGGAGGTATTGCGGGTGCCAATGAGGAGATTGTTGGGTATATTCGTTTGAATGATGAATGTGAGGCGTGTTCCCTGAGGAAGGGTAAGTGATCGTTGAAGCGGTATGGTGGTGTGATATGAAAAATTGGTAAATACCTCATGATCAGTGAATATATCTGGAGGACAGAGTGCGGGAGTTATGGGAAAGCTGTCGATGGAATAACCCATCAAATCAGATGGGGAACCATCGGCATCTGCGATAAAAAAATCGACGGTCGGGACGTCGGGAGTGAGGGAACATATTGGGAGTGTGAAGGTGTCAAAGGTGGTCGTTGCCGGGAGGGTGATGGTGAAGCCCCTGATGCCGTTCACGAAAAACGATTGGACGAAAGACGGGGATGCCGCGGATTCGGGGGGTGCGGAGAGGGCGATTTCGGCGGAGGCAAAAGCGGGGGTGAAGAAAAAGACTGCAAACGCAAGAAGGATGCTGTTTTGAAAAATCGTGATGGAGGAAGTGCGGCGCATAAAAAATGAATTATTTATATATTTTCAAGATAACAAGAAAGAAGAGAGTATGCAATTATTATGAAAATAATTACTTTCAATTATACTCAGCCTTAATCAGCTTTGGATTTTGAGGACGATTTTTTCTTGGGAATCTTTTTTGCAGCAGGTTTTTTGGGGACGGATTTCTTGAGAGCCGTTTTCGGCTTTGCCGTCTTGAGCACTCGTTTCACAGCGGGTTTTTTGAGTGATTGAGACTTTTGAATTTCCGCAAGTCGCCATTTGAGATCATGGAGTACGTTATTGTATGCAATAAATGCTTCGTAGGGAGTATCGTACGGATTGAAATATTTATGCACGTCGCCATCGGCAAAATATTTGGTGCACATGTAATAGAAATGATCCGACGTCTGCAGCTTGCGCCAATCCTCAATCAATTTTTTATCTCCCGAAGCAAGCACTTCTGTCTCAAGTGAAAATATATTATGCAGCGCTTCATGCTGCATGGCATTGGAGCGCCAAGCGGAAAGATCACGTTCCACATCCGCCCAAGAAAGAAATTCATGCGCATCAAATTCACCGACCACCGGATAGCGTTTCGCCTCTTCGCTCGGCGTAATAAAATCATTATCGGGATGTTTCAAGAGCTCGCCCGGAAGTGCGCGCATGAAATCAAAAATTCCGGTGTGTTCCCACTGATGCTCGCCGAAGGTTTCGTAGTCCATAAAGAGATTCACCACTTGTCCATTGCCATTGACACTGTTCACCCATTGGGCGAATTTTTCGGAAGTCAAGGGCCATCCCGACCAGCTCTGCGATGAAAACCGAAAGGCAATATCATCGGAAAGGCGATAATTTTTAAGGAGTGTTTTGATCGTTGTTGTATTCGGTGATTGGTAGACAAAATTCGGACTCCGCCATCCCAAAATGTTGTCCCAGCCTTCGGCAAGGATCGCCTTATACCCCATTTCCTCAACTATTTTTGCAAGTTCATTATTATAAACAAGCTCCGTATGGCGAAAAACAGTCGGGACAACACCAAAAAGTTTTTTGACCTTTGCACGATGGAGTTCCACTTGGCGCACAAATTCATCCTTTGAATAAAGAAATGCGAGCGAGTGGTAATAGGTTTCGTCAAGCACCTCAACACGACCCGTCTTGACCAAATTCTGAAATGAGACGAGTGTTTCGGGAGAAAATTCTTCAAGTTGATCGAGGAGTACGCCCGAAAAAGAAAAAGCAATTTTAAATTCCGGATGCTTGTTCAAAAGCTCAAGCAAGAGTGCGTTCGTGGGAAGATAACATTTCTTCGCCACCTTGTGGAGAATTTTTTCATTATTGATATCCGTATCACTTTTATCATTAAAATATTCATGGTCATGTCCCACGTCGAAAATGCGATATTTCTTAATACGATAGGGCTGATGGACTTGAAAATAAAAACAGACTGAAGGCATAGTAGTATTAGCGAATGAGCTCTTTATAAATAGCAGTACACTTCCCCGCCGCACTCTCCCAAGTGAGATGCTCAACATCGCGTGAACCCAACTCACCCAGTGTATCATGCAGACCCCTGCTTTCGATGACGCTTAAAATCTTATCCGCCATATCATCGATATCCCAAAAATCTGATTTGAGTGCATGACTTAATACTTCGGCAACTCCCGACTGTTTTGAAACAAGTATCGGTGTTCCGTTCGCAAGAGCCTCAAGCGCAGTCAGTCCGAATGGTTCCGAAACCGAAGGCATAACAAACATATCTGCAGCTCGATAAAGTTGATTTAATTCTTCTCCGCGCACGAAACCGGCAAACACCACCTTGTCGCCAAGCCCCATATCCGCGGCCATACGAATAATTTGATACTCCATATCGCCCGACCCCGAAATGACGAAGAGCGCGTTTGGATTGTATTCCAATACACGGCGTGCAACTTTGATAAAATAATCAGGACCCTTTTGAATGGTGATGCGTCCGACAAAGAGGACGATCTTTTTCCCTTGTGTGCGAATATGCGCCAGTGCGGGCGCAAGGTGTGTACGATGTTCATCAACGTCGATACCATTATGCACGACAATGACCTTCTCGGGAGCAACTCCATAATGCTCCACAATAATATTTTTCGTGTGTTGGGAAACCGCAATCACACAATCAGCCGCATGCATACCCTTACGCTCTTCTTCATACACATATTGATTGGGGTTGCCTGCGGAACGATCAAACTCCGTTGCATGCACGTGAACAATCAATGGCTTGCCGGAAACACGTTTTGCTTCAATACCGGCACGAAAGGAAAGCCATTCATGCGCATGGATTACATCATGAGGCTCTTCAAGCGCAATCGTGCGCGCTTGAAGTCCGTACCGCCGCACTTCATCAAAAAGAGAAAGTCCGTAAAGTTTATTCTCCGGCATAGTACGCAAATATTCGTCATAAAGTTCGGCATTGATGTACGGATGGAGCAGTGTCTGCACGCTCCGCATTTTCACATTACGAATATTTGCAAAGACAATACGCAAAAAGTCATGCGCAATGCCATCAAGTTTTTTGGGGAGAATAAACGTAACACGGACATGCGCACTCGAGAGCGCTTTCGTCAGTCCGTAGCATGCAATACCCAGTCCGCCACTATTGTGAGGAGGAAATTCCCAACCGAACATGAGTACGCGAATATGCTTCATGAGAAAGAGAGGCGGGCACGCCATGGTCGTGCTTGCCTATGCCAACAGTATAACACCATGCAAAAAATCCTGCCACAAAAGACCTCGAAGCGTACACTTCGAGGTCTTTTGTGCTGCGACTATTCCGCAAAAAAAGAGACGATAATGACTCGCTCTGGGGAAAGAGGCGCCAAATCCGTAAGACGATTGAAGGAATTATCCCCATCATCATTCAACAATGCAACATAATACTTTCCTTTTGAAAGTGTCGGGCGAAGGAGTTCGATGGAAATGCCAACATCTTGTGGTCGTACTCGGCCTGCTCCCAAAATAGCGTCGGGATGTCCATCCCGATCATCATAGACCGCAACCCATTGATTTGCGGTGAGCATAAGTCCCGAGACATCAACGCGTACACCGGCGGGTTGGTTCATGACCGAAAGACCAACGCGCGTATTTTCGGGAATTTGCGGCAGAATTGGCAAAGTGCCGGATTGAGCGATAGTCGTGCTTGCCGAAGTAAAATCCCCTTCCTTGTTCGAAAGTGAAACCTCCGCAGAGGGAGTGGAATTAAGATTAGCCGGCTGCATCGGTGTTTGTGAGGCACGAAGTGCAATGACCCCAAACACGCCGATCAGAATACCGATCGTAAGCATCAGTAACAGTTGTTGTTTTTGTTTTGACATGAGCTACAGCCTAGCAAAGAATACGCTCATGCGTCAAACAAAAACCTTGTGAGAAAAAATCATCCCTTGATGTATAATTCAAAATTATCGAGATTTTCGTCGGGGCCGGCTTCGATAAGATTGAGCGTGATGGCTTGACCATTCAATATGGCACTGATTTTTGCATTCGCATTTGCCTTCGCACTGACTTTAAAACGAGCAGGGGTAATTATTTGAGCACAGGCGGCATCACCTTTTATCGTTGACGTCAGCGTAAGCAACACTTGAGATTTGTCAGGAGAAACCGTCAGTGCCGAATCAAGAATGTGACACGGCGTGGGAAGAGGAACTTCACCTGCAATAATATGTACCCCTTTTTGATACGCATGCTTGGCGGTGAGTACGATTTTTTGACCCATGATTTCATCGGGTTTTTGCGCAGGGGTATTGATCCAATCATTCGTGGTGCTTCCCGTTTCAGATACAGGAACACGGGTATCAACAACAGACTTTTTGGTAAGGGAAATAAATACAAAACCGATGATGGCAAGAATGAGTATTCCCGCGATAAGAAGAGTGCCTTTGCGATCCATATCTCCAGTATACGCTAAATGAAAAGATGGACAATCAGGGAAATAAGTTTGAAGAGGAAAAGCAAAAGCAATACATAAAAGATATACACATGTGCAAGAATGAAGTGCCAGATAAGCAGGAGGAAAAGCTTCACATAATCAAAGGGATTTTTCCATGCTTCTCCGTGTTCAAGACCAAGCCCGAGGGTGACCCACCCCGAAGTGACATTGCCCGCGTGAAGTGCCGCAAGTGTCGAGGACGCCAAAGTTGAGGAAGCATTCATTTCCGCATTTCTTCCCAATTCCCCACTTAAGACACCGACACGCGCGCTTGTTTGCGCACTTGCTCCTTCACGGAATTTTTCAATGCTTCCAATAATAGGAATTGCTTTCTGAGAAATGGATGAGGGAAGAGTTGCGGTAATTTCTTGTTGTGCTTTTGCCACCGGATCAGTTGGTAAAAGTTGTTGGGCTGAATTTGAGACTGAAGTGGGAGTCATTTCGATTTTCTTTGGTGGCGGAGGCGGGGGTTCATTGCGATCAGGAATACGATTATGATTTGCATCGAAATCCGCAAAACGCTTCATTGCAAGTGTTTGCGTATCTTGAATCACCGCACCCTGAGGAACCATGATTCCATTCTCCCCTTCTTGCCGCAATTCATTATCGGTAATCACCGCACGAAAAAGATGCTCTCCCGGAGTAACCTCCCAAGGGAAGGAAATGATTTGTGCGGCCCCGCCTGATCCGACAACAAATTCTTTTTTACCAATAGTAGTGGTACCGTCATAAAGCTCCATCGTACCGCTTAATCGATAGGAAGTAGAGTTATAGACAATACTAAAAATACTGATACGATCACCGACAAAAATCGGGTCTTCGGAAAACCACAGTGTGTCTTTGGGAACACCCGCAGGAACCGTTGCGGCAAAAAGGGTTGATGGGAAGAAGAATCCGGCCATGACAAAAAAACCGAAAAGGGAGAGAAAACGAGGAATGGTTTTTTGAGAAATATGAAACATAGATATCATGAAGCGACGCTACATATATTGTACAAAATTTTGTTCCCACTGTCCGTGAAAAATTCGCAAAGCCCATACATTCAATAATCCAAATTGCCCCAGAAGCAGCAAAAAGCCGATCCCAATAAGCAGCAATGCGGTGATTCGTGAAATGAGCGGCAAATATCGTGCCATATTGCTGACATAGGTAAATGTACTTCCATAGAGGATCGCCACAAGAAGAAACGGTATTGCAAGGCCAAGCGCGTATATACTCAATAAAAATGCTCCGTGCCATGCTGTTGCCGAGGATGCCGCAAGTGTGAGAATAGCTCCAAGAATCGGGCCCAAGCAAGGACTCCACCCCAAAGCAAATAACAGTCCGAGTAGAAATGCCGAGGACGATTTACCCGGTGACAACCATGAAGGAAATTTTCTTCCCACAAAAAATTTTACAAGAAAATGAGGAAGTGGCAAAATATTCAACAGTGAAAGTCCGAACAATATGACCAATACTCCTGAGACTCGAGAAAACAACATGCGATGCAGAAAGAGAAATTTCCCCACTGCACCTGAAATAAGACCGAAAAATATAAAAACCAATGAGAAACCGAGAACAAAAAAACACGCATTGAATATGATATGCCGCTTGAGTGATCTTGCTTCGAGTCCTCCGTTTCCCGCTCCACCCAAAAAACCGATATATGCGGGTATAAGCGGTAATGTGCACGGCGCAAGAAACGTAAGAATCCCTCCAAGCAATGCGGAAAATATACTCACATCAAACATGAGCATATTGTAACATGTACACGGAGAGAATTATTTTCCTGATTGCGTCTCAATCCTGCGCGTAACGGGAAGCGTGAGTGGAAGTTGCGCGAGTGAAAGTGCGTGAGGTTTGGTCAGAATTGATTTTGCCGCTGTGTCAATTTTTTTCTCCTCCAGCGAACGGATCGTCGCAAGGCTCAGTTCAGTTGTTGTTCCTGCGGCAACGTTTTTTGTTTTTTCTTCTTTGGAATTAAGCAGATCATAAACATACATCACCTTCGCGACGTAACCATAATCTTCAGGAGAATATTGCGAGAGCCAACGTTTTGCACGTGAAGGACCCATATTGTAGGCAACAAGGGCTTCTTGCGGTGAATTAAAACCATAGGAACTTTCAAGCTGTTTCAAATACTTTGTTCCTGCGAGAATATTTTGAAATGGGTCATTGGGGTCTTTCGCACCCATGGCTTTTGCGGTTTGAGGCATGAGCTGCATAAGACCTCGCGCACCTCGATTACTTTGCGCGGTATGATTTCCCTCAGACTCAACAACGATAACGGCAAGAATGAGCTTTTCATCGTAATCATGGAGCAGGGCGGCAATATTAATCATCTCCCCATATTCACTCTGTATCTTGTCGACAAAATCAGGTGTGTTTTCCTTAAGATAGGATAAGTTGGCCGCAAACGTGGTGGATGGAAAGAAAAGCACACCAAAGAGGACGGCGATGAGGGCCTTTGCGTGAAAAGTCTTTAATCGACAAAGGGATCGTACCGCTTGCTTCAGGGTGAGCCGAAGAGAGGTAGATCCCGTCCGTTCACCAATATCGGGAGGGATATTTATGTGTAAATTCATGAGATGATCCTAAGTTATGTGGGATAAACCGAAGCGTGGAATCCGAGGGAGGCCATCGGAGTGGGTTTCCAAGCACCAAACCATTGTACTGAGGGAGGTTTATAGGGCAACTCCCATTCTCCACATTCAAAAATAGCCTTATTTGAGAACACATAAACGCATACCAACGCAAAAGATTTTTTTATTCAACCATAAAAAATTGGGCAACAAACTTTGACAAAAAGTAAAAAATATTATAAAATCTCTACAAAAGCGTTACAAAATCAGCCTTGTTCGGATTTTCGGCTTTTTTTGTTTAAATTCACAAAGGAGGTAAGCTCTTCAAAAATAGAGAAAAACGCCTTTACTTAAGGTTATTTTCGTACTATTATTGCCGACAAGAACGCAATTTTACCCAACCCAATATGGACATCCTTATTAATATTCCGATCTACATACTGCTTTTTTCCACCCTCTATTTTGAGGTTTTTGTGATTGTAACGTACTTTGAAGAGGTTGATCAATTTACATTGATTCCGAGTGTCCCCCGTGACCCGGAAACCTCCCCTTCCGTCACCATTATGGTCCCCGCATGGAATGAGGGACGGACAATTTTAGGCACCGTCGACTCTCTGCTCGCACTCGACTACCCCAAAGACAAGCTTTCCATCTTTATTATCGACGACGGTTCAACTGATGATACCCTCCAAGTGGCAAAGACCTTTGAGCACAATCCTCAAGTACGCATTTTCACCAAACCAAACGGTGGCAAACACACGGCAGTCAATCTCGGTATTGATAATTGCACCTCCGAGCTTATCGGCTGCCTCGATGCCGACTCTTTCGTCGACCCGAAGGCGCTTCAGGAGATTATTCCCTTTTTTGATAACCCCGAAGTGATGGCGGTCACCCCGTCGGTACAAATTTGGAAACCGGATAATCTTCTTCGTCGGATTCAAGCTGCGGAGTATATGGTTGGTGAATTTACGCGTAAGATTTTCAGCCGATTGAACGCGCTTTATGTTACCCCCGGACCATTCTCCATTTACCGCAATGAAGTTTTTGAAAAAATTGGCAAATTCGCAAAAGCGTATAACACCGAAGACATGGAAATGGCACTCCGCATGCAAGCAAACCATATGAAAATTGAAAACGCACACAATGCCCTCGTCTTTACCGTTTCTCCCAAAACAATTCACGCCCTCTATAAACAACGCGTTCGCTGGGTCTCGGGATTTCTTAAAAATGCATTTTTTAATTATCGTTTTATGTTTTTCAAAAGAGAATACGGAAATCTCGGAGCACTCACCATGCCATTTGCGTTCTCGTCTATTTTTGTTGCACTTTTTTTCTATGTATTGTACGTAAAAAATATCTTTACTTTTATTTCAGTGAAATATCTGGAGTATACCGCACTCGGCTTTCACTTCGGTTTCCCTCATGGATTTGATTGGTTCAGCGTTAATCTTGAGTTTCGTCGTCTGATTATTTATCTGCTTTTCTTCTGTACAATCTTTTTTGTGCTGATGGGTGCACGCATGGTCATGCGCAAATTCCGGATTTCACGCGATATGCTTTATTTTTTGGCATTCTATGGATTCATCGCCCCATTCTGGCTTATTCGCTCACTCTACAATCTACTCACGACCAAAGAAGCACACTGGCGATAAGATTAAGTTATTTTTTATTATGATCACCCCACCACAACAACACTTCAGCGCGCGCAAGTATATACTTGTCTTCATTATTACACTTGGCATCTTTGCACTGGTCTTTCTCTTTTCAGATTTTCTCTATCGCACACGGCTCACTCAGGTTAAAAGTGTTGAAGATAATATCAACCAAAATATTCTTGAGTCGGAAATTCAATACGCACTTTTGGCGGATGCCTCCTGCGATACCGATGAGTCCTCGGGGAGCAATGTATTAATCGGCGACATCAACACACTCGCGAAACATCTCTCCGATATGGAAAATGAGCGCGGGACCAATGATGCCGAGGTGATTAGTTTGAAGAAATATTACTCACTCCTCCAAATAAAAGATTATCTCCTGCTCCGTGAGCGTGCAAAGCAATGCGGAGAAAAACCTCTTTCGATTCTCTATTTCTATTCCAACAAAGGAGATTGTGCCGACTGTACCAAGATGGGCTATGTGCTGACGTCAATGCGGGAAGATTACGACAAGCTGCATATTTACGCATTCGACTACAACCTTGGCCTCTCCACCATTGAAACGCTGAAGTCGCTCTACACACTGGATAATCAGCTTCCAATCCTTGTTATCAATCGTAAGCCCTATTACGGCTTTAAAACACGTGAAGAGATCGAAGCGCTTATTCCCGAATTGGCAACCATGCGCGCAACCTCAACGAGTGCGACAAGTACAAAAACGCTGCCGAAAAAATGAGTACAAAAAAAACACTCGAGACTTCGGTCTCGAGTGTTTTTTTGTTTAAATTTTTAACTTAAGAACAGTGTACATGCAAGCGAACCCAACATCGCAAGACCCCAGCCCATTTCACTCAAGTGAAAGAGTGTCGAAGTTCTTGCCTCCACCTCACTGAGCGAGCGGCCGACAAGCACATAACCCGGTGTCATTCCATTTACGAAACGGAGCACCACCGCCTCTCGTACGCCCGGTTCCGGCTCCCATGTAACATGATATTCACCATGCGCTTTTGCATATTCAAATACACCAAGTGGGAGATGGGGCGGCTTTCCATGAAGCATACCGTTGCCACCCACCGGCTGATGGTCGGGAGTATAAACGACAAGATACGGCGCCAAACTTTGTGTAATTTCAACAGGGTTTGAGGAACGAAATGCTTCGTAAGGAACGCCCTGATTCATTGCATTCGCCACATCATCGACAATTGATACTTGAGGATCATTTGCCTCGGAGCGTAATTGGAATTGATTGCTGACATAAATAAAACCGAAAACAACCGTAATCGCAAATCCGAGCGGCAACCATGTTGAAAAACTCGCTACTAAATTTTTGTGAAACTTATGAAATTTATGTTTGATCATATGAATGTTAGTATAGCTCGCTTTTTATTTTTTTCAAAAAAGATAATGAAGTTATTTGATAACGAGGCTCATAAGGTGATCAATGGCGGCATCAAGGGAAAGAAACTGGGGAAAACCGTATTTTTCACAGACGATGTCCACGTTTCCTTTACGCCAAAATCCTTCAGGACAAACGACGAATAATTTTCCACTTTGCGCATAGAGTCCCATTTCAAGAAGTGAGATGGGAGATTTTGTCGCAGGATCAAGATACAGAAGGATGTAATCACTTGCGGCAAGTGCATCAAGCTCCCATTCAACTTGTTCACGAAACTGTGGATGATCTTTACGTTGCTCCCAAGTGCTATCCCAATCATCACGCCGAGGATTGAGTAAGAGAATCGGTGCTTCCCACAAACGGCTAACCACTATTTTTTGCCAATCGGAAGCCGCACCCATTTCAATACTTCCTGCAAGAAAAATTTTTACTTGATCACTCTCTGGAATCTTCTCCGGTGCTTTTATTTCAATCATCATGGTTGAATGTTTAGGATATTTGGTTGTTATCAAAATAGTCGATGCTTTCAAGATAGAGCCCGGTTTCAAAACCGCCTTTTTTTAATTTCTTCGCATCACGAATGGCGAGCACTTCTTCGAGAGTAAAATTATTATGATAGAGTATTGCATCAATGACCTCGATCACATCGGCGAGTTCTTCCTTGAGGGCTGATTTATCTTCACTTCCATATGCATCAAAAACTTCCTGCGCTTCTTCAAGGAGTTTGTTTTTTAACTGCTCAAGTGTTTCTTCGCGAGAGAGGTATCGTACCGAATAATCACTCGCGCTGATCTTATTGGCCACATCGTGCTTATAAATATCGATCATCTTATCTCGCACAAGCTTGTTATATACTTTTTTCATTTTTGCGTATGTTCTCTATTGTATCAAAATATTCTCATCATGGGATCTTTAGAGTGGAGATGAGTGCGAGTTTCTTCCGCTTCGGTAACTTTTTAATTTCAGCTTCGCGTGTTTGTGCACTACCGCGATCGTTTTGTTGTTCGATATATCGTACACGTATTACTTTGTGTGCCCGCGTGTAGTGCCCACCCTTCCCCGCTTGGTGTTCAAAAAATCTCCGCTGGACATCAGTAGTGATACCCGTATAAAGCGACCCATCCGCACATTCCAATATATAAACGAAGTACATAAAATTTACATAGAACGGTCCTTGTAGTGAAATTTTACCATATAAAAAATCCCCTTCGATTCCGAAGAATCAAAGGGGTTAAGAAAACAAGCATCATTAGCAGAAGGTGCTAAGCCAAAAGGCTTCAAGAGAGTCGTGGAACCACCACACGATGGGAAGCATCACCATTACAAACAAAATCGCGTTCCTCGAACCGGTGCCCGCAGACGCGCAAGTCTTCGCGGTGTCCCGAGCCATAAATCTCGTCCACGTCAGCAATGAAGAATTGTCTTTCCTCCTTAAACAGAAAGAAAGTTGCATATGGGTATGTGCGTAACCAGATGCGATGCTTTTTACAAAAACTCTTTATCTGGTGTTGCGTCAAACACAACTTGTCCAGTTCGGCTCCAATGGAACTGAACATTTCTTCAAAGTTCGCATCCTCTACGAGTTGATAAACATCCACTACCTGTTCTTTCGTGGCAATACAGAGTTTGTTGATGCTCCAGTTTTTGAGCTCGTGATCAATTCCTTGAAAAACTTCCTTGGCGTTTGCTAAAGTTTCAGTCCCGTCACATGCGTCGATGACGATTGATTCGTTTTTCGACAACAACTGAAGAATGTCAGGGAGAATGAATCCTCGCGCGAGTGCCTCAGGAATTTCATGCAAATGCCTTTCGTAGTATTTAATCACGCGAAGTGGAAGATTGGCGAAGTTCGGAACGGATTTCAATCCGAGATTGTAGGCACGCTTTACCAAGGGTGTGTCATTTGCCATGACGTTTCCTTTCAAAGTACTTCTGGAATCTGCCAGATCAGTTGCAAGTGTTCTTGCGGTAGCTCTACCGTAGTATACAACAACGTATTTGTCAATGATGCATATTTATCTATTTAGGATACTCTTTCTTCATAATGAATCCCGAACTCCTCGCAACCGCAACCAAAAACATTGGTGGCATATTGAATCTTTCTATTGAGCACAAGCCTGCTACGGAAAAAGCGTTGGTAGTTTATGATACACAGTACGGGCTTACCGACATTCTCACCACCGCATATCGCAGTGCACTTCCCCATGCAGAGTTTATTGATTTTGATACATCAAATAAAGATGCCATCATCGCGGCATTCGACGCACTTGCTCCGGGCGATCTTGTCGTCCTAATTCAGTCGTCCAACTTTCTCTTGAACGAATTTCGTATTCGCCTCCATCTCTTCCAACACAAACTCAAAGTCATCGAGCATGTCCACCTGCATCGCAACACCGAAGACGTGTGGGATGTCTATATCAATGCCCTTGCATACGACCCTTCGTGGTATCGCGGCGTGGGACCGAAGCTCCGCACGAAACTTGAGGCGACGAAAACGCTTGAAATAAAAAATGGTGAGGCAACACTCACGGTAACCGGTGGACTCGAGTCACCAAAGCCGAACTTGGGTGACTACAGCGAAATGGAGAACATCGGCGGGACCTTCCCTATCGGCGAAGTATTTACCGAGAGCAAGGACTTCGCACAAATGAATGGCTCCGTCATGATTTACGCATTTGCCGGCGGAGATTTTTCTATCAACATGCACGAACCATTTCGTATCGATATTAAGGAAGGGCAAGTCGTTGGCTGGGGAGCAAATACTCCTTCGAGCTTCGTCGACATCATCACCATGATCAAAGCTTATGAGCGTACCTTGATCCGCGAAATCGGCTTCGGTTTGAATCGCGCTATCACCCGCGAGCGCTACGTGCAAGACATCACCGCCTTTGAGCGTATCTTGGGCATGCACCTCTCGCTCGGCGAAAAGCACAGTGTCTACAAAAAAGCCGGCATCACGACCCACAAAACCAAGTTCCACGTCGACCTCTTCCCCGTGGTCGACCGCGTCACTGCAAATGGCGATCTCATTTTCGAAAACGGAAAATATATCGTTTAAGCACTACGCTTCTTTGCTTCATTGATCGCACGGAGAACCATAAACTCTACTCCTTCATTCATGTTGATATTTTCAATTTCAATACCCGGATGACGTTCTTTAAATACACGATACACTTCATCAGCAAAAGCCTGCCCCACCATGGGAACACGATCATAGTCCATTACGATAATTTTAAATTTCTCAAGCCCCGACAATACGCGACGTGCTTGTGAGCGAGAAATATGTACCCCACCTTGAACATAGAGGCGAACGCGGATTTCTGTCTTATCAAATCCATAATCACTCTCAGGGGTGATATTCGTATATTTTTTAAATACATCACTTAAATGATGCTTATCATGAACACTGAGATGAAAGGTTACCTGTGTTCCTTGTTTTTGTCCTCGTGATTTTTTGACAAAAATATCAGGAATGCGATTGTCGGCAATAAATTCATAGCCAAAACTATTGAGCAGAAATTCATCGCCAACTTTTGAAGTAAAAAAGATTCCCTCCCCTGAATGCATGGTCGGCGCAGTAGTCATTTTTCCTTTTAGCAAATCTTGGATTGCCTCAAGCTCGGAGTGCAGATGTCGCTTTTTCATAATGTTGCGATAGACTCCTATGCCAAAATCATTGATTGAAAATGAAAGAATATCTTTTTCAATCCATACGATGATATGGATAGTTTTTGATTGAGAATGTTCGATCGCATTATTCAGCATTTCAAGAAAAGCAAAAACAAAAATACTTTTAATATTCTCGGGGAGTTTTTTATAAGAGGGAAAATTTTGTTCAATTTCATCGAGAATTTTATGTTCCTCGAGTGCAGTATTGGAATATTTTTTTTCAAAACGCTGAGGAAGAAGGGTGTGGTGCTTTGCAACATATTCTTTTGTAACATAAAAAGCAGACCGCGTAGAGCCAATTTTTACCAGTGTTCCTTCGTCAACAAGAAGAGCGAGTAACCGACTTGCATATTGTCGAGATACTCCGAAAACTGCCACAACATGAATTGTTTTTGTTCCCTCATTTTTACTGACAAATTCAAGAAGTTTTTGTTTATCAATCATATTGTAAACTAATTGTAAACAAGTGGTTAGCAATTGTCAACCTTATCTTGAATAATTGTAAACAACAGCTTTTTTCAAGTCTCCCCCTCCCACCAATTGGGGGCGTCATGTAAATTTACATAGGACGGTCCTTGTACAGGTTGCGTGATCCAAGAATAAATATGGTAAGATAAATTTATGGAACAAATCCCCTTAGACCTTGAACCCGAAGAACCGACACTTGAGTCACTCTCAACCAAAGAACTCGCCGCCCTCTACAAAGAAAAAGTAGGTGTGAATTCCCGTACTTTTTCCCGCGAGCAAATGATTGAAGCAATCAAAAACCCTGAAGCCGAAAAAGATCGCCTCCGTGAAATCGATCGTGAATCTGGCCAAGAAGACCTCGTCGCTCCCTATCGTCGGTAAGGGTCAAAAACCAGACGTTGCCGGCCACCCCGAACACTCCATGCCCAAAGCATGAAGAATGACAAACAGAAATGAATTGAGCAAAAGAAGCATCAAAACCCCGAGAAGATGTTTGTTGGAAAATATTTTTTTCTCTGAATCGTGCTGTCTATACAAAAAAATTGACCTTGTACACAAGAGAATGAAGAGAATGACAAATACAATAAAAGTGTAGGAGGTAAGCCAAGTTAAGTCTCTACTCAATTTTACAAGATCATATAAAGCACCGCGAGCAATTGTCGCCTTTGAAAAATACACAAGTTGTAAACTGAAGATAAATGAGAGTGCGCCCCAAAAACCAAGTCCCCACCAAATCTTTTTTAAGAGAAGAATGGAGAGTGTCCCAATGGAGAGAATGAGGAAAAGAAGGATAAAGAAATTCGTATACACACCGAGCCCTCGCTCCAAGCATAAATTTGCATAAGTGCTCAGTGGTAACAACAAAAATAATACGAACAAAGCAGTTTTACTGAAAAAATTAGTAGCTATATTCATGTAATTATTATAAGGATTTTGAGGACTTACGCAAACGGATGAGATTCGTGTTTTTCCACCCAAGTGATTACCACAGAGAGTACTTCCAATTTCATACTCCCTGTGGTCGTTGAAATTTAGGTCGCTCGGAGAAGCTGTACATACGGGTACTCTCTCCCGTGGCGCTTGGGAGAAAAACATGAAGGTCGCCGTTTGCGTAAGTCCTATTGATACTGAATATAAATTGGGCGAGGATTGAGATTGAGAATCTCTTTTGGCGTCAGCAGTGCGGGGCTCGGCGGACGGAGATCATTTTTGTAGAAGAG